>Ga0307991_1000885_pt1 | contig 21692 bp, 16 predicted proteins | sample EllFjometagen131_FD_203146 | JGI IMG/M metagenome (GOLD analysis project Ga0307991, IMG submission 203146) | Marine microbial communities from Ellis Fjord, Antarctic Ocean - #131 | ecosystem: Environmental > Aquatic > Marine > Unclassified | place: Southern Ocean | collected 2014-10-08 | reverse complement strand
AATCATCAAATCCATTCTCTGCTGCAATACGTTTAAGCTCACGGATCATCACTGGCTCTTCATAATCGTTACGAACACACTTTAGAACGCAATTGTGGTCACAAATAAAACCGGTAATAAATGGAAGCGGATTCTTTGATACAATAAGTTCATAAGCTTCCTCAAATCGTTTTTCACCGACCAGTTTAATATATTCAGGAATATCCTGATTGATGGGACAACCAATAGTGCAGGGCGCTATAAAACAATCAGTTTTAGGTAATTTCTGATCAATCTTCATTGGAGCGTCAGATTTATATTTTTTGGTATAAATCTCATTTAGAAGTGCATTGTCAGCTATAGTCTTTAATTTTTCCAAATTAATTTTTTTAGGTGGAAGGTCTTGCATTGAGCTATCTAGTAATTCTGCAATTTGATTTAAGCGGGAATATCCACCAGGTTTAAGTAAATTAGTTGCCATTGTTATTGGCCTGATCCCAGTATCAAAGATATCCTTAATATTCAAATAATCAGCACCACCAGAATAGGAAATTTGTAATTTACCATCAAATTCTTCAGATAATTTTTTTGCAAGATTAATTGTAAGCGGATACAAAGCTCTACCGCTCATATACATCTCATCAGTTGGTAGCATTCCCTGATCATTTTTCACAGCAAGCGTATTAGAAAGTTTCACTCCAAAATGTATTCCATGATCCTTAGCAAAATCATATAAAGAATGTAACATTTTTATTGCAGGTTCATACTGCATATCATGAGTGAAAGACTCTTCTTTAAGTGTAATATGATCAAAACCGGCTTTCTCAAAAAAATCTTTTACATATTCATATCCATGTAGTGTAGGATTTAATTTAACGAATGTATGCATCTTTTTCTCTGAAATGAAATATTTACAGATAGCTTCCTGATCTTCTGGAGGACATCCGTGCATGGTAGAAAGAGTAATAGAATTGGAAATTTTAGGAGATATTGTTTCCACAAATTTTGTATCGGTGATATTTGGTATCTTTCCATCTTCAATTAGAGCTTTAAGATCTAGTTTGCATTGCTGGAAAACTTCGTTTCCAGATGCATCTTTGAGTTCTTCAATAAATTTATCAATTTTCGGTGATTTTATTCCTTTAAGATCGTATCCGACACTCATATTAAAAATAAATGCACGTTCATTCAATTTAGAAAGATCAAACATTTTATTCATAACATGAATTAGGAACCATGCTTTGATGTATTCACCATAAGCTTGCGGGACTGTTAACTCGGTTGACCATTCAGTATTATAACCTTCATCTCCTGCTTCAATACAGGGCTTTTCAATATCCAGCTCATCCATAATTTGGATGGTTTTTAATTCAAAAAATCTACTCCCAGTTAGATAGGCAGCTACAAGATTCGGTGTGGATTGTGTATGTGGCCCTGCAGCTGGTCCGATCGGAGTTTCACATATTTCATCAAAGAGATCAAATGCGGTAGTATTATTTTTTCTGTAAAACTTTGATTCAGGAATTCCAAAGATAGTCTTTTCATTTTTGTATTCTTCTAAAATCCAATTTAATAACTTTTTAAATTTAACCGGTTGCATTATTTCACTCATTTTTTTCTCCTTATTAATAAATGCAGAACGTATCATTTTGATGCGTCCAAAACGTTTTGGTTCAATCTACAAGATTGAACCTGCAAATATGGTTACTTATAAAGCTTCTTATTCTCTTCAAATCGATCAAACATAGCTTTAGATATTTCCCAACTACGATCAAACAATTCTTTATATAGATCTTTTGTTATGTGGTAGTCATCAAGAAGTATTTCATTGTTCTTTATTACATATTGACAACGGGATTCTGTGATTCCAAAGATAAAATGACCTAGGAATTGGTCAGTATTAAATGGAGTATTTGGTTCATAATCGAAGATAGCGATATCAGCAGTTTCCCCCTCTTCAATTCCCAGTGGAAGTCCATAAGCTTTTTTTAATTTGAAATTGTTCAGGAATAAAGCATTCATTTCAGGATATCCTAGATCACAATTTTTATTTAGATATTTAGTAAAGATCATTGAATTTTTTAAAGCTTTCATTGTACTTGGATGCATTCCATCTGTTCCAACAGTTGTTTTAATATCTTCAGAAATGAATTTAGAAATATTCCCAACATTTAGTCCGTTATTCATATTAGAATCAACTGCTTGTGCAATGAAGATATTACGTTTTTTCAAGATCTCAAGATCTTTCTTAGTAATATTGCTGCAATGAATAAAAAGTGAATTATCTCTTACTAATCCGAAATCATCAAATCTTTCGATCAATCCTTTCCCATATTTTTCCTGGCATTGCATTCCATCAATATCACCTTCTGCAACATGTACGTGAACTGGAAAATCTTCTGATGCATCAGCTATTTTCTGTAAGCTCTCATCACTAAGCGTAAATGATGCGTGCAATCCGATCATACCTTGAACCAATTTTCCTTTTTGAGCTTTGGCAAAACGTACATTTTCATCTAATGATCTCTGGAAAAATTCTTCACCATTTCTATCAGAAATTTCGAAGCAAATAGTTCCGCTTACTCCATAAGCGTCAAAAACATTAGCCATATCAGAAAGTGCATTCTCTGTATAACCGGAGATATGATGATCAAAGATAGTAGTTACACCTTGAGAAATGGAATCTTTCATAGCGATTGCAGTTGATAGGATCATATCCTCTCTGTTTAAAGAATGATCAAGAGTCCACCATAGATTCTTTAAATTTCCCATGAAATCCTTGAAAGGAACTTCACAGGGTACTCCTTTGGAAAGTGTGGAATAAATGTGATGATGTGCGTTTGTAAGGCCGGGGAAAATAATTTTGTTGCTGGCATCAATGATGCGATCTGGATGTTCAAATTTTTTAGTAAACTGAATTTTCCCATCTTGGATAAAAAGTGTTTTCTTTTCAACTTTAGTGCTGTCATCTTGCGGGGTAACAATGTAAGCGCCACGAATTTCTAAATTCATAATCTGTTCTCCTTTTAAATTTTTATTTAGTCACTCCCATATTTGTCGTTTAGAGATAAGATTAAGTCTCAACATTTCCGTTTAGATAAAAACGATTTTTTTTACTATAGTAAATAGTGTCAAATAAATTTTTATATACATGGTAAAGTAAGGATTTCAATATGTGTTACAAGCTAAATATATATAATATTAATTATTAATAAAAAAAAGGATAAAATCCTGCTTTTTCTTCTTTAATACTCTTAATTGGGTCAGAGAACTTCATCACCAATATTTTTTATGAATTTCTAGGATATCTTCGGTTATTTCCATTATTGGTCCTTCTACTAATATTTTTTTCTGTCCATGCTTAAAAATATCTCTACAAGGTATATTGAGCGTGGGATTTTGCTTATGGTTTCCGGTTAGATTAAGAAGATCTTTTTCTGAAATGCCGTAAATTATTTTTCCCACATTTCCCCAGTAGATAGCACCCGAGCACATTGCACATGGCTCAACAGAAGTATATAAAGTGCAATTCCACAGGAAATCTTTATTATATAGTTTAGTCGCTTTTCTCATCAGTGCCGTTTCTGCATGGCCAGTGCAATCGTTTTCTGTGATCTCGATATTCTCCTGCTCGAGAATTATATTACCATCAGGATCAACTAATAGAGCTCCAAAAGGGGTATTGCCATGTTTTACGGCCAGCTCCGATAGCGTAATTGTGCGTTTTAGATAAAACACATGATCCTTCATGATCTTAGTTTCCTCAAGGATTATTCTCTAGATCCCCGGATAAATGGTTTACCTAAAGCAACTGGACCGAGTAATTGTGATTTATAAGATAATGCTAAAACTACAATAACCAAGAGATAAGGGATTATTACGGCGATTTCGTAAGGGAAGTTAATCCCATAAACTTGAATTGAACGCTGTAATGCATGAGCAAGACTGAATAATAAAGTTCCCCACATTATTCCTGCCGGTTTCCACCTGCCAAAATAAACCAGAGCAACAGCAATGAAACCTCTTCCTGCTGTTATATTATCTGCAAATATGTGAGTTTGAGCAATGGAGAGATATGCACCGGCGAGACCGGCCATCATACTCCCCAAGATTATGCACTGAAAGCGGATTCTTTCTACTTTTATACCAAGTGTATCAGCAGCTTGAGGATTAGTGCCGACAGCTCTTACTTTTAATCCCCAGGCTGTTTTATTTAGTACATACCAGGAAATTGGAACTAATAAAAATGCAATATAGACCAAAATATTATTTTGAAAGAAGATCTCTCCAATAATCGGGATCTTACCTAATAATGGGAAACTGAACGGTTTAATACCTGTTATACTTGTAATCCCACCTATGTAAACACGGAATAAAGTTCCGGAAAGTCCCCAACCCAGCATGAAAAGTCCAATCCCTGAAATTCCTTGCTGAGCTTTAAATTTTACTGTTACAACAGCCATTAAGAGTCCCATGAGTGCACCTACTGCAATAGCTGCAAGAAGACCAAGAATAGGAGATCCAACTGTGAGTACTACTAGAAATCCTACAAATGCTCCCATCAACATGATCCCTTCAACACCTAAATTAAAAACTCCGGCTCTCTGGTTAAACATTTCTCCCAATCCTGCCAGTAATAATGGAGCAGCTAAGGGGATACCTGCTGATATTATTCCAATGATAAAATCAAGTATCATCTTTATCTCCTGATTTCATTAATTTTAATTTGATCATGATCTTTTCTTTTAACCCAATATTTGAGAAGAATATCTGGCTTGATACAATTGCCAGAATGATAAGTCCTTGAATTGCCAGAATAATGGAAGCTGGTACGGTTACCGATCTTTGCATCATGTCTGCACCGACAATAAGTAATCCGAAAACTGCAGAGGCAGGTATGATCCCTAGAGGGTGAAGTCCCCCAAACAAGGCTACAACAATTCCACTAAAACCATAACCGGCAGAGATTGATTCCAGAGCTCGATGATGAACTCCACAAACTTCTATTGCTCCTGCCATTCCGGCAAAGCCACCAGAAAGTAACATCGCCAAAACAAGATAATTTTTTACATTTACACCAATATATTTTGCAGCCTTTGCTTCAGCCCCGGCAGCTCGTAATTTATAACCAATTGTTGTTTTCCAAAGGAAAATATAAACAAGTATTGCCAGGACAACTGCTACAATAATCCCCGCATGTAATCTGCTGGCTGGAATGATCCTGGTCAACCAGGCATTTTTGCTTAATAATGCTGTTTGTGGAACACCTGTGCCATATGCTACTTCTTTTGGGTCAATCATTGGACCTCTAATGAGGAACATATAAACCTGAAATGCGATATAATTTAACATGATGGTACTTAATATTTCATTAACGGAAAGATATGCCTTCATCCACCCGGCAATTCCACCCCAAATTGCACCTCCAATAAAGCTGGCTATGAATACTAATGGTAGTAGAATATACGGAGGTAGGTCAGGGAATGTTAGTGCTATAAATGTACCAAAAATTGCACCGATCAGAATCTGCCCTTCACCACCGATATTGATAATTCCACTTCTAAAAGAGATAGCTATACCTAATCCAACCAGCATTAAGGGAGCAGCACGAACAAGGATTTCAGTTAATCCAAATTTTCCGCTTAATGGCTCTGTAAACATAACATAATATGCTGTAAGGGGGTTTGTTTTTGCAATGAGAAGTAATATTGCCCCTACAAAAAGTGCTGAGAAAACAGCAATTACAATTATCAACAATCGATAGATGGCTTCACTATATAGCTTTTTTTTCATTTTTAATTCCTGCCATTAGTAATCCTAATTTCGTTTTTGTGGCAATATCTCTGTCTAAAATTTCAAGAATTTTACCTTCATAGATCACGGCAATTCTATCGCAGATATCCAGCAATTCATCGAGTTCTTCTGAGATCAGTAAAATACCTACATTCTCACTACGCGCTTCTAATAATTGTTCATGAACATATTCGGCAGCGCCTAGATCTAATCCTCTAATAGGGTAAGCGGCAATTAGCATTTTGGGTTTTCGCGAAAGTTCCCGGGCTAGAATTACTTTTTGCACATTACCGCCTGAAAGGCTTGCGCACATGGTTTTGTTATCCGGGCATTTAATATCAAAATTACTAATTAATTTCTGCGAATATTTTTCAATAATACTGTTTTGAAGAAACATTTTTTTTGATAAAGGTGTTTTATTGTAATCTTTCATTATAATATTTTCTTTTACTGAAAAAGATGGGATGGTACCTTCATGCATTCTATCTTCGGGAATATATCCCATTCCCTTGTTAATTATTTGCTGAGGTGCCAGATTAGCTATATTCTTGCTGTTTAATAAAATCTTGCCTCTTTCAATATGACTAATACCATTAATGACATCAGCTAGTTCTTTTTGTCCATTTCCGGAAACTCCAGCAATTCCAACAATTTCTCCTTTGCTCACAGTAAGAGAAAGTCCATCTAAAGCCATAGTCCCCATATTACCTTTAGCAAAAACATTTTTAATTTCGAGAATTGGTGAATTTGCCTGAGATTTTTCCTTTAAAGTAGGCATGTAAATTTCTCTACCAGCCATTTTCTCTGCTAATGTGGCAACAGAATGTTTTTGTGTTTTTCCTTCATAAACAAGAGAACCGTTTCTAAGCACACAAACCCTGTTGCTAACTGCTTTCACTTCATTAAGTTTGTGGCTAATGAATATGATAGAACGACCTTTCTCTGCCATTTGTTTCAATAACACAATTAATTCATCGGTCTCTTGTGGAGTTAATGCAGCAGTTGGTTCATCCAGGATAAGAAGGTTTGCTCCTAAACACAATACTTTTATGAGCTCAACACGTTGCTGCTCTCCTACACTTAATTGCCATATATAGGCATTCGGGTTGACTGAAAGTCCATACTCTTTTGAAACTTCCTCTATCCTCTTTCTAACTTTATTTAAATCTAATTTGAAGATTCTTTTTCCTATAAGACCTAATGCAACGTTTTCTACTACAGTTAGATTTGGAACCAACATAAAATGCTGATGAACCATTCCAATTCCGTATTTAAAAGCAGTACTTGGAGAATTTATAATTACTTGTTTATCATTAATAAAAATTTTACCGTGTTCAGGTTGATAGAGTCCAAATAGAACATTCATCAAAGTGGTTTTACCCGCTCCATTTTCACCAAGTAAAGCCAGGATCTCTCCGGATTTCAGATAAATATCAATATTATTGCAGGCTAGAACACCCGGAAATTTTTTTGTTATTTTTTTCATCTCTAATTTACTGATAATTTCTGACATAACCTTTCCTTATAAAATAAACTCAAGTTAAGCTAACTTCTGTTAACTCAACTTAAGTTTATGATAATTCATATTGCTACAGGATTTATTTCAATTCGACCTTAATTTCTCCACTAATGATCTTTGTTTTTGCTTCATTAAGAACTTTATTCATTTCCGGAGTTAACACAGATACTAATTTTGGATTATAAACTATTTCGAGAAAACCATTCTCAAGAGTAAGTTCAAGATGTTTGCCACCTACAATACCTTCTTGACGAAAACTAATTATCTTTTCGATCACTTCATCAAATCTGTAAGATTGGGAAGCAAGAACAGTTTGAGGAGCTATGGAACATTGATCCATATCTGATGATAACCAAAGTATACCTTCGAATTCAGATGCTACTTTAATAGCTCCTACAGATTGCTGAGCTGTTCCACTAAGTACATCAGCTCCAGCCTTAATGTGAGTACGGGCGATTTCCCCGGCAGCAACAAAATCACCAAAACCTCCAGTATAAGCAATTCGTACTGCAGCTTTAGGATTAACAGACTTTACGCCTTTTTCAAAGCCGATATTGTATTTAATCGCATCACCTGATTTAACAGGTCCAACTATTCCAACAATATTAGTTTTTGTTTTTAATCCAGCCATAATACCGAGAAGATAGGCTCCTTGTTGAGCTTGAGGATCATAAGCAAAAATATTCGGATGGTGAGTTGCAAAACCAGTACCATAAGCGAAAGATGTTTTAGGAAAATCAGGTGCGATCTCATCAAGCACACTTTGATATTGTGCTCCATGAGCTATAACAATATCAAAACCCTGGCTGGCATACTGCCTAATTGCACTACCAGCATCTACAGCATTCCAGAGACGTTCACTAACTTCAATTTCAATTTTGTCTTCACCGTATTTTTTTTGGACGGCTTCAATTCCTTCGTACATGACCTGACTCCAAGCTAAATCATCAATTGTGCTTGGAATTATCAAGGCAATTTTGACTTTCTCAGTAATTTTCAGATCATTTTCAGCAGCAAAAGTCATTGCATTAGAAAGAAGCAAAATTACCATAATAACAACTAGAATTCTAACATTTTTCATTGATTTCTCCTTACTTTAGATTTACAAACAAAATTTTTTATACTTTTGAAAATACCTGGTACTTCCGACAAATAATATCGGAATGAACCTTAAATCGGTTTAGTAACTTGAAAATCTACATATTGTTAAGATCAACCCCTGCTCTCTCTGAAATATGATTCGCCAAGAGCTTTAGGTAAATTTGATCTTTTTCCTTTTAAGGAAATAAATAATAAGAATAATATTGTAAATACATATGGAATACTTCTAAGAAGAATAATCGGGAATGCTATATTGAATTTTTGGAGATTGAGCCCAAGTTGAGTAAGCCCACCAAAGAGATATGCACCTCCATAAGCTATTAGAGGATTCCAATTAGCAAAGATCACCAAAGCAATCGTTATCCAACCCTTACCTGCTGTCATTCCTTCTACCCACAATTTGGAATAACCAACCGAGAGATAAGCACCGCTTATACCTATAAAAATACCGCCTACAATTGTTGCGATATAACGGATCTTAATAACCTCTATTCCCATAATCTCACTAGAAAGCGGTTCCTCTCCACTACTTCGTAAGGCAAGTCCCCATCTTGTTCTATTAAAAACAAACCATACTATCACTGGTAAGATAAATGCGATATAAACTAAAATATTGTGTTTAAATAAAATTTCACCTAAAACCGGAATCTTACTTAGAAGAGGAATGGATACAACTTCAAACGAAGTTTTTAATGTTTTTCCAACCATGCTTACACCAAAAAATGCACTCGCTCCGGTCCCAAACATTGTTAAGGCAAGACCCGATACTACCTGATTTGCCTGTAATGTAATCGTCATAAAAGCGTGGATCAAACCCATCAAACCACCAATAAGCGCAGCTCCTAGAATTGCTAAAAGTAAGCTCTCTGTTGTGTAGGCTACATAGAAACCAAAGAAAGCACCCATTAGCATGATGCCTTCCACTCCAAGATTTAAAATGCCTGATCGCTCTGTGATGATCTCACCGATTGTTGCATAAAGTATAATTGTTCCGCTAGCTATGGCAGCATAAAGGATCGTGATAATATCAGTCATTATTTCCCCCTGATGAGTTTGACATTGTAAGTTTTAAATAATTCACTTCCCAGGATTGCAAATAGAATAAGTGCCTGCATCACGGTTCCAACTGCGGCTGGAAGACGCATAGCGATTTGCAAAGAATCTGCTCCCTTTAGCATTATACTGAGAAAAACAGCAAAAATCACAATGATAAATGGATTGGTACGAGCTAGCCAGGCAACGATAATTCCCGTATAACCATAGCCGGTGGAAATATGTTGATGAAGTTTATATTCAATACCGGTGATCTGACAAACCCCGGCTAATCCTGCTAAAGCACCACTTAACAGGAATACCATGAACATCGTTTTTTTTATATTAATACCTGCATATTTTGCAGCTTTCAAACTTGAGCCTGTCATTCTTAATTTGAAACCTGCTTTGGTATGATATATTAAAATGTATAGGAGAATAACTAGAACCAAGGCAATAATAAGCCCTGAATGAACTCTTCCAAAACCTATTCTGCTAAGTTTAGCTTCCGTGGGAAACTCAGGTGTATATGGAAAATTATCTTTTCCTTTCCATGGACCAAATAGAAAATAATCAGCAATATTTATAGCTACATAATTAAGTAACAGAGTTGAAATTACTTCATTCATTTTAAATTTAATTTTCAATAAAGCCGGTATCGCTGCCCATAAAGCACCACCAATAGCACCAAGAGTTACTAAAACGGTTAACTCAAGTGGTTTGGGAAGAACAGGCCCGTAAATAACAAATGCAGTGGCAAGTGTAGCTCCTGCGAATAATTGTCCTTCTGCACCAATATTCCATAATTTACTATTTAAGGCTATTCCTACTGCTAATCCTGTGAAGATAAGCGGAATAGCCTTTACAAGAGTTTCAGAAATACCATAAGGAGAACCAAGTGCAGAGGTGAATACTTTCCACAAAGCAACAAATGGATTCACACCGTTAAAAGCGATAAAAATTCCTGAAAGGACCAATGCAATTACAATTGCAGAAAGAGTGATGATAATGTCTTCTCTTTTTGAAACTCTCTCTTTTTGCTCAAGTTTGATTTTAAACATTAGTCATCTCCTTTGCTACTTCTTCTTCGGATTGGCCACTCATCATTAACCCTATTTCCTCTAGAGAGTGATCTCCATTATTGAATATCCCTGTAAATTGTCCCTCATACATTACAGCTATTCTATCAGATAAACCGAAAATTTCATCAAAGTCTCCAGAAATTAAAATGATCGCTTTCCCAAGATTCCTTAATTGTAAAATAGCATTTCTTACAAAATCAGTAGCTCCTACATCCAAACCACGAGTAGGATAAACAAATACATAAAGATCACAATCACGTTCCATTTCGCGTCCAATTATCAATTTCTGCAGATTTCCACCTGAAAGTAATAGTGCGGGGAGGTTGATACCAGGTAAAGAGATATTATACTTTTCGATAATTTTATCTGCATATTCTCTTAACTTTTTATTATTCAAAAGTAATCCTTTCTTGAATTCTGGTAAGCGGTAGACTTTCATAATAATATTTTCCCAAACAGATCTGCTACCTGCAACCCCTACATTGATCCTGTCTCCGGGAACATAACTAACCCCTTTATCAATTCTATCAACCGGGCAGTCATTTGAAATGTCCTTTCCCTTAAAAAATATTTTACCGCGGATTATGTCTCTATTGCCAGTAAGTGCATCTGCCAGCTCTACTTGACCATTTCCGCTAACACCTGCAATTCCAATTATCTCACCACCAGCTACATTAAATGAGAGGCTATTAACGGCTAAAACTCCTTTGTCGGAATTTACAAACAGATCTTGTACCTTTACAACATCGGGTATAGTATTCACTTTTGGTCTATCAAAGGTAATTTCACTTTCCTTTCCAACCATCATTTTAGCTAATTCACGCGGATTAGTATCATTTTTATTTACAGTTGAAATTTTTATTCCTTTTCTTAGAACAGTAATTTTATCAGCTATTTGAAAAACCTCGGACATTTTATGCGTTATAAAAATTATTCCTTTCCCGGTTTTTGCAATATTTTTTAATATCTGCATTAGGTTGTCGGCTTCTTGTTTTGTAAGTACAGTAGTTGGTTCATCAACAATAAGTACATCAACTTCCCGAACTAACATTTTCAGGATCTCTACTTTTTGTCTCAATCCAATAGGAAGTTCTCCGACAATTGCATTTAGATCAATCTGGAAATTAAATTGATCCATATAAGTTTTAATTAATTTTTTCTTTTCTGGAATATTAATTATAAATTTATTTTCAGGATGTCCAAGAATTAAATTTTCTAAAACTGTAAGATTACCAACCAGACTAAAGCGTTGATGAACCATACCAATTCCAATTTGTAAAGCTTCTCCTGGAAACTTGAAAGCCAATTTTTTCCCTTTGAAATATATTTCTCCTTCATCTGGGAAATACACACCTGTTAACATATTCATGAGAGTGGTTTTCCCTGCACCATTTTCACCAAGTAGTGCATGGATCTCACCTTTTTCTAATTTAAATTCAACATCGGTATTAACCTTATTTCCATAGAATGATTTTGAGATGTTCTTCATTAGAACGAGAGTGGAATTCACTTTTTTCTCAGACAAGATAATCTCCTAAATATCGTTATTATTTAACACTATCAAATAAATAAAAAAATAACAGGAGGTTGAAAATTCAACCTCCTGTAAAATTAATCTATCTTATCCCTTGGCTTCAGGTATCTTACCTTTTACACCTTTTACAAACCATTGAATACTGAGTTTTTCGCCATCTGTAAGAGCTACACCATCTTCAACACGTTTTTTACCCATGTTGTCATAAAGTGGTCCAGTAAAGATTTGATCATCCGCGATAATACTAGCTTTTACTTCAGCAACTTGATCTCTGACTTCTTGCGGAACTACTTCATTATATGGAGCAAGTCCTGTAATGCCTGTTCCCATATCCCACCAGACAGGTTCATTTGTCCAAGTACCTTCATGCACTTTTGTAGCAACATCTTTGTAATAAATACCCCAGTGCCAGATTGGAGCTGTAAGATGTGCTTTTGGAGCGAACATGCTCATATCACTGTCATATCCAATTGAATAAACCCCTGCAGCTTGAGCAGCTTCCTGTGGACCTGCTGAGTCTGTACCTTGTGTTATTATATCACAGCCGTCTGCGATCATTGTATTGGCAGCTTCTTTCTCATGTACCGGATCAAACCATGAGTTTGTCCATAATACTTGTACTGTTGCATCAGGATTTACACTTTTAGCACCAAGTGTATATGCGTTGATAAGACGAACAACTTCTGGAATCGGGAACGGAGCAACATAACCCAGCTTACCTGATTTCGACATATTACCTGCAACTATACCAGCCAAATACTTAGACTGATACATTCTACCCATGTAGTTTGTGAAATTCACATCTGTTTTGTAACCGGTTGCATGCAAGAAAGTTATATCAGGATATTGCTTGGCAACTTCCAGTGTAGGGTCCATATATCCAAATGATGTTGTGAAGATAATGTCACAGCCGGATTCTGCCATTTCAGTAATTACACGAACTGCATCTGCCCCTTCAGGAACACTTTCTACAAAAACAGATTCTCCTACAAAATCTAATTCTTCCATTGCTAAACGTCCCTGATCATGAGATGTTGTCCAACCAGCATCACTCACCGGGCCAACGTATACAAAACCAGCTTTTAGCTTTTCACTTTTGGCAGTATTACCGCCACATCCTGAAATAAGCATAATAGCAGCAATTGTTACAAAAATCCAAAATAATTTTTTCATTACTTCTCCTTTTTTTTAATTGATATCAATTAATATTTATTTAACGAAAGTAACACACATATTTCTTAATTACGATATTATCATTCAATTCATTTCTTTGAAATTTTATAATTTAAATAATTATGTATAGATGCAAATGTATCTATATGTAAACTATGAAAATAATTTTCTACAAAAATACTATTTAATAAATCCATTAATACAAAATAAGCTTAATGTGCAATTAGGTGTCAAGAGGAAAATTTACTACTGATAGAACTGCAAAACGTAATAAACCTTTTACTTGACATACATTCTAATACTTTTTTTGAAGAAAAAAAATTATTATTATTATGGAGTAGTAAATGAGTGATAATCGTATTAAAGAACATCCGATTTTACAAGTCAAAGATCAGGAAGAAATTACATTTTATTGGAATAGGAAGAAGCTGAATGCTAATAGAAACGAAGTAATCTCATCCGCATTATTTGCCAATGGAATAAAAATTTTCGGGCATCACCCTAAAGATCATAGTGCACAGGGAATATTTTGTGCAAATGGTCAATGTGCAAAATGTACAGTGTTAGTGGATGGAGTTCCGAAAAAATCCTGTATGACAATTGTACAGCCGGGAATGAAAGTAGAAAGTGTAGAAGGACTACCTGAATTACCGGATACAGATCAACATAATGTTAGCGACATTGAAGAATTCGAATATGACGTATTGATAATTGGTGGAGGACCTGCTGGGCTTTCAGCGGCTATCCAGTTAGGTGAGCATAGCATCAAAACTTTGATAGTTGATGATAAAACTGAACCAGGTGGAAAACTTGTATTGCAAACTCATAAATTTTTTGGTTCAGTAAAGGATTCTTATGCTGGTACCAGGGGAATTGATATTGGTAAGATGCTGACAAAAAAAGTAAGTGAAAACAAAAATATAGATATCTGGTCAAACAGCATCGCACTTTATGTTTATAAAGATAAAAAGGTAGGTATATTAAAGAATGATGTATACAAGTTAGTAAAACCGGAATTCATATTAAATGCTGCTGGAGCTAGAGAAAAATTCTTACGTTTTAAAGGGAATTCATTAGCTGGAATTTATGGAGCTGGAGCATTTCAAACATTAGTGAATCGTGATCTTGTATCACCAACAAAAAGACTTTTCATCGTGGGCGGTGGAAATGTTGGACTCATTGCTGGTTATCATGCGCTGCAAGCTGGTATTGAAGTTGTTGGGTTAGTAGAAGCAATGCCGAAATGTGGTGGGTACAAAGTTCATGCTGATAAACTGGTAAGGCTTGGAGTACCTGTTTATACATCTCATACTGTATTGCAGGCAAATGGAAAAGAATCAGTTGAATCGGTTACGATATCACAAATTGATGAAAAATTTAATTCAATATTAGGAACAGAAAAAACATTTGAATGTGATACACTTCTTATAGCTGTAGGACTGGAAAGCGTAAGTGAATTTACTGATGAAGCTGAAACGGCAGGAATTAGAGTGATATCTACTGGTGATGCTAAAGAGATCGCTGAAGCATCTTCTGCCATGTTCAATGGTAAAATCGCGGGACTAAAAATAGCAAAGGAAATTGATCCGCAAGTAGAAGATATACCCGACAGCTGGTACGATAAAGCAAAGATCTTGAAGAAAGAACCTGGTAAGATCTCAGAATATAAATTACCTGAAAACGAAGATGGTGTTTTCCCGGTAATTCACTGTATTCAGGAAATACCCTGTAATCCTTGTAGTACTATTTGCCCGATGAATTCGATTAAAATGGAAGGTGATCAGATCATGGGTTTACCGGTTTTTAATGGTAAGTGTATTGGTTGTGGAAAGTGTGTTGCTATTTGTCCTGGACTTGCTATTACATTAGTAGATTTCCGCAAAGATAAAGATTTTCCAACGGTAACACTTCCATATGAAGTTTCGAATCATAAGATCAGTGTTGGAGATGATATCTTTTGTGTGGATATAACTGGAAAGGAAATTGGGAAATTTGCAGTTACACAGGTTGTTGATATTGAAGAGAACAACAAGACTCAACTTATTAAGTTAAAAGCTCCAAAAAATATTGTCAAGAAGATCGTTTCCTTCAGAATCCAGGAAGCAGAAATTTCACAACAAAAAGAAACAGAAAGCATATATATGCCTGATGATGAGATGGTTTGTCTTTGCGAGAGAGTTACAGCAAAAGAGATCCGTGATCTCATACGAAAAGGTGTTACCGATATGAACCAGATCAAAGCAATAACACGAGCAGGAATGGGACCATGTGGAGCTAAGTCTTGTGATAATTTAATTAAACAATTATTCAGGCAGGAAGGAATTGATCTCAATGTAGTTGAGGTAAATACAAGACGACCCGTCTTCGTTGAAGTACCATTAGGTAAATTCGCTGATGGAGGCAAAAAATGAAAAATTATGATGTGATCATAATTGGAGCAGGTTCGATTGGTGTTCCAACAGCATTGGCTCTATCAGAAAAGAAATTAAATGTTCTGGTGATCGATTCTAAATCATCTCCCGGACAGAAAAATAATAAAAAAGCTATTGGCGGTATTCGTGCCACCCATTCAGATTTTGGAAAGATAAAAGTATCTCAAAGAAGCATTGATATATTTTCTACCTGGAAGAATAAATATGGTGATAATATTGGTTGGATCGCTAATGGTTACAGTTACCCTGCCTATAATGATGAAGATGAAAAAAAGCTAAAGGATCTCATGAAGATCCAACATTCCTTTGGATTAAACATAAAATGGGTTTCTCCGGAAGAATATGATGAGTTGGTACCTGGAATTAATCCTAAAGAGCTGCGTGGTTCAACCTATTCACCAGAAGATGGTTCAGCATCTCCTCTCCTTTCAATTAACGCTTTTTATTTTAAGAGCTTAGAATACGGTGCAGAATATAAGTTCAACGAAAGTGTCATTAAAATCGAATTAACAAATAATAAGATTACTAAAATTATTACAGATAAAGCTCAATATTCTGCCGGTACGATCATAAATGCTGCCGGTAATAATGCAAAAGATATTGGCGAGATGGCAGGAGTAGATTTGCCGGTAAATCCTGATTGTCATGAAGGAGCGATAACTGAGCCTGTTGAAAGATTTTTTGGTCCAATGATAGTTGATATGCGACCAGCAAAAGGTTCGGCAAATTACTATTTTTATCAAAATAATGAAGGACAGGTTATATTTTGTATAACTCCGGAACCACAATGTTTTGGAACGGATTGTGATTCAACCTCTGTATTTTTACCGCAAGTTGCTAAAAGAATGGTAGATCTGTATCCGCGACTGGCAAATTTGAAGGTTCGCAGAACTTGGCGTGGTCAATATCCTATGACACCTGATGGTTTCCCGATCGTTGGAAGGTCAAAAAAAGTATCAAACTTGATAAATTCTGTTGGAATGTGTGGTCAGGGTTTTATGCTTGGCCCTGGTATGGGAGAACTTGTTACACGCATTACCATGAATGAACTTTCTGAAGATGATCTTAAATCGTTAGAAAGTTTTAATCCTTACCGTGATTTTTCCGGAATGGAGCAATTTAAATAATGAAAGTTCAAATAGAGAAAATTGAGAGTTATGATTTTGATAAGATATATAATTTTATCGAAAAATTGCAACTTGAGAAAATTCTGCGTGATAAGAAGAAAATTCTTGTAAAACCAAATTTACTGGGTGCGTTTGCACCAGAAAGAGCTGTTACTACAAATCCGGTTGTTGTTGACGCAGTCGTCACTTACTTAAAAAAGATTGGGAAAGATGTTATCTTAGGTGATAGTTCTGGAGGTACAACCTCCATTAAAGTTGTATGGGAAAAAACAGGAATGAATAAAGTTGCCAAGAAGCATAATATTCGTTTAGTTAACTTTATTAGTGACGGGATCATTCAACAAAGAACAAAAGATCTGAAATTTCCAATTACAAAATATATTTGGGAAACTGATGCAGTTATTAATCTTTGTAAATACAAAACTCACAGTTTAATGTCTTATACAGGTGCAATAAAAAACTTGTATGGCGTGATCCCCGGACTAAAAAAATCTGATTATCATAAAGAACATCCGGATCATACTCAATTTGCAAAAGTTATTACCGGACTATATTCAATTGTGAGTGATAGAATTGCTTTTAATATTATGGATGGAATTGTTGGAATGGAAGGAGATGGTCCTTCGGCTGGAGATCCCAGGAATTTTGGAGTTATGTTTGCCAGTAGATCTGCCTCAGCACTTGATTATGTAGCTTCCAGTATGATGGGATTCCAACCCGATAAATTAGAATATATTATACCCGCATTGAAAATTGACAATATAGAAATTTCAGAGATCGAAATTTCTGAAGAATGGAAACATTTCAAATTCAAAAAAGTGAAAATTAAAAAAATTGGATTGTACGTGAAATTATTGACTTATTCACCCAAATTTCTGAAAGATATCTTTAAAAAATATTATACCTATTATCCCGATTTTAATGATAAATGCAAGAAGTGCAGAATTTGTGTAGACAGCTGCCCAGTGCAGGCAATGGAACTGAAAGAAGGTGATGCACATCCGACAATTGATTATGATAAATGTATAAAATGTATGTGTTGCCACGAGATGTGTCCTTATCAGGCGATATATATTCATAAAAGTTTTCTGGCAAAATTCTTGATAAAATAAATTATTTTTCTCCTTGTCTTCAAATTGAGTCATTTATAAAGTGCAAAATTGTAAGGTGGTAAATATGATAAAAGTTAAATGGTTTGGTCATAGTATGTGGAAAATATCTAATGATAAAACTTCCATAATCACTGATCCTTTTAATTTTATAGGTTATAAATTGCCAGTGGACGAAACTGCTGATATAGTTCTAATATCACATGCTCACTCAGATCATAATAATTCTGCATTGATCTGTGGAGATCCTGCAATCGTTAAGGCAGTAGGAAAATTTAACATTGCCGGAATTAACATTCAAACTTATCATACTTATCATGATGAGGAAAAGGGTAGAAAACGCGGAAATAATTTACTAATGAAATTTGATATTGAGGGTAAAACTTTTTTACATTACGGTGATCTGGGACATATGATCACAGATGAATTAATCAGGAATATAGGGAATGTCGATGTGATGTTTATTCCTGTAGGTGGTTATTATACAATTAAGGCAGAAACAGCTAAAGAGATAGTTGACAAAATTGATCCAATAATCGTTTTTCCCATGCATTATAAAACAAAAGTAGTAGATTATCCGATTGATCAGTTATGTGAATACCTGAAATATGTAGATGATCATAAACATCAGAACTCAAATGAAATTGAATTAACGAAAGCGGATTTTGTTACAAAGAGGACAATAACATTAAATTATGAATAAAATTAATTTTTCAAAAAAATCAATTGTTTATATTCTGATATTATTCCTAATTTTGTATATCCTGTTTTTTGATAGTGCCAGCTTTTATAATACTTACAGGTTGAAACATAATATGACAACTCTTGAACAGAATATCAGTGAATTACAAAAAGAAAATGAACAACTAAAAATTGAAAATGAAAAACTGGAAACAGATAAAGATATCTGGGAAAAAAAAGCTAGAGAACTTGGTATGCAGAAAGAAGGGGAAGAAATCTTCAGGTTCAAAGAAAGTGATGATCTTTAAACTAAGTGAATTACCCATTTTTGAGGAAAAGGATTTGACAAAAAGAAACTTATTATACCTAAATGACATTGATTGGGTTATAAAAAGTGTTTTCTTGAGTAAAATAATAAATAATAATGTAGTTAGAGGCAGATGCTATATGTTGAAAAATGGTTATGTATTGTTGAAACGTTACTATCGTAAATAAGGTATTTTGAAAATTAAAATTAATTAAACTTAGAAAAAAGAAAAAGGAGAAAAAATGAAAAAATTATTTGTGATTATGTTAGTAGTACTAATTTCAGTTGGCCTTTTTGCTGACAAGAAAGCGGAAAAATCTGTTTTTGATGTAAACCCAGATCGAAATCAGACTACTTCAAATTCTATGTCAAGAGACCTTTTTGATCTTCAATTCCAAATTGATGTATCAGAAACTGTTGCAGAAGGTATTGCCGGAGTTGAGTATGATGGTGAATATTTTTATGCTGCCGAATGGGGATATTCTGGAACAGATATTCACATTCTTGATATCGATGGAACTGAAGTGGGAAGTTTTACTCCTCCTGTAACCGGTTCAGGAATTAGAGATATGGCCTGGGATGGTACTTATCTTTATGGATCTAATGCCTCAAGTACAATTTACTGTTTTGATACATCAGGAGCACTAATAACTACGATAGCTACTCCAGCTGCAGTGAGAGCTATTGCTTATGATAGCGATCTGGATGGATTTTGGTATAACAATTTCGATACAGATTTGCATTTTGTAGATAGATCTGGAACTTTACTGAATACAATAGCTACACCTCCAAGTATGTATGGTTGTGCATATGATAACTTCTCACCAGGTGGTCCATTTCTGTGGTTATTCACTGGGACATCAACTGGTGGAGGATGCCAAGTAGAACAATATGATCTGGCTGCAGGAACTCTTACTGGTGTATCACATGAAGTAGAAGCTGCTGGAATTTCTGGTGGTCTTTTTATCGCTGATGGGATTGTAGCAGGTAAAGCAACTATTGGGGCTTTAGCACAGGGTACTTTTATCTATGGCTATGAATTATGTGATACAGCTCCCTTGGTTTCACCTGGAGCTCCTACAGGCGTAACAGTTACACCAGATGTTGGCGGTGCGCTTACAGCAGATATTGATTGGACTTGTCCAACTTTAGATGTTGGTGGTAGTACACTTACAGACTTAGATGAAATGAGAGTTTATAGAGACGGAGTTCTTATCTATACCGATTCTGCTCCTGTAATTGGTGACCCTGGAAATTACTCTGATGTTGTTGTACCTGCTTCAGGCAATTATGCATACAGTGTAGTAGGATTTAATGATGCAGGTGAAGGTCTTCCAACTGGGGTTACTTCCTGGATTGGAGAAGATGTACCTAATGTGGTTACAGATCTACTATTAGAAGAACAAAATGGAAATGGTCATCTTACTTGGGTAAATCCTACAACCGGTCTTAATGGTGGTGCTTTTAATAATGCCATTCTTGGTTATCATATTGAAAGAAATGATAATGAAATGTTTGAAGTAACAGGTTTAGCAACAGAATTCTGGGATAATACAATTCCACTTGCTGATTACTATTGCTATACAATAACACCTTATAATTCTATCGGTGATGGAGGAAGTGTTACTTCTAATCTTGTTCTGTTTGGTGCAGGTGATGAACTATTCTTTGATGATTTTGAAGCTGGACTTGGAAACTGGAATTCTATTGTCAACAGTGGAAATGTAGAATGGCTGATCTTTACACCTCCATTTGGAAATAGTTATCAAATGCCTCCTACATCTTCTGGCAATGTATGTTCAGCAGACACAGATAATGCAGGCTATGGTTCAACTGCTGATTGTACAATTGAAATAATGACAGCTTTAGATCTTTCTAGTTATATTTCAGCAAATATTCAATTTGATAACGACTGGCAGGCAATCGATAATGCTGATTATGCTTATGTTGATGTAAGTACAGATGGTGGAACAAACTGGACTAATGTACTTACATTTGATGAAGTAGATGTTAGAGAAACACATGAGATCGTCGATATCACAGCAGAAGCTGCAGGGCAGTCAAATGTTCTTATCCGTTTCCATTCAGTACAACCTGGTTGGGATTGGTGGTGGACAATTGATAATGTTGGAGTTTACGCTACCGAAACACCTGCTGATCCTGGCTCAATTGAAGGAACAGTAGTAATATCAGATGGAGCTGGAGATGTAGAAGATGTAGTAGTGTCAGCAGGTGGATATTCCGTAAATCCATTAGCAGACGGGACATATTCTCTTGAACTTCAACCCGGCACATATAATGTTACAGCAACTTTAGCTGGTTATGATACAGAAGTAATTGAAGATGTTGAAGTACAAGAAGCAATAGCTACAACAGGCATTGATTTCACCTTAATGACAGCAGCAGGCGTTGGAAATGATATTATTGCTGCTACAAAATTAAACAGCAACTATCCAAACCCCTTCAATCCTATTACACATATTGCTTATTCTATCAGAGAATCAGGTAATGTAACACTGGAAGTTTACAACTTAAAAGGTCAGCTTGTTAAGAGCCTTTTAAACGAAGTAAAAGAGACAGGTGATTACACAATATTGTGGAATGGAACAGATAACAGTAATAAATCAGTATCAAGTGGTGTTTACTTCTACAAAATGAAGACACAGAATTATAACAGCACTAAGAAAATGATACTTATGAAATAAGGAATTTAGCCCCGACCTTTAGTGGGAAGGGGCAACTTTTTCTAACTTATGAAATAAGGAATTTAGCCCCGACCTTTAGTGGGAAGGGGCAACTTTTTCTAACTTATGAAATAAGGAA
>Ga0307991_1000883_pt1 | contig 21714 bp, 13 predicted proteins | sample EllFjometagen131_FD_203146 | JGI IMG/M metagenome (GOLD analysis project Ga0307991, IMG submission 203146) | Marine microbial communities from Ellis Fjord, Antarctic Ocean - #131 | ecosystem: Environmental > Aquatic > Marine > Unclassified | place: Southern Ocean | collected 2014-10-08 | reverse complement strand
CTCTTTTGGCAAACGAAGTGTCAGCCTGTGGGTAAGGTTTGCCAAATGTGCTATTTCAGGGTTGGCAATTTTTCATATTTCGCTTTAATTTCACCATTCAATTTCATTTTTTCTAATGCAGGGTAACATAAGTATAAACGGAATATTCCGTTTATATCTTATATATTTATAATAGTATGTTTTGTTAAAAACAGATTAATAAATTTTTTAATATTTCGAAGATAATATTTCATAATTTTCAAATGTACAAAAATATTTTATCATTACAGTCATTTTTAATGCTTTAAGCTTGCTAAATAAAAAATGATAAGCAAGCTAAATATGAGTATTTTGTCATTTTAGTAATTTTAGGTTCTTTTAATTTTCCTGCTTTTGCATATAATGACTTCAGAAATAATAAATACAAGGGATTATAAAAAAATTTCAGTTTATTTTTTTCTAAAATGTTGTTTAATTTTAATAATGGATTGATCGAGCAAGACAGTAAAAAGAATCGCCTGATTTCCGTTTGTTTATGTTATAAATTTCATAATTATAAATACTGAAAACCAATTAATAATTTACAAAATAAGACAATCTTTTATTAACAAAATTTTAGAGTCATTAAGCAAAAAATATAGTGATAAAATTACAACAGTAATAGATGCAGGAAATGCAGGAACAGCTTACCGTTTTCTTACAGCTGCCCTTTGCATAACACCAGGGAAATGGCTGCTCACAGGCAGCAAAAGAATGAAACAACGACCAATAAAACCACTCGTTGAAATTGAGAACAAGGCAATTGAAATAGCTTCAATGATCAAAGGTCTAATTAATGCAGTATACAAAAGCATTTAAGTTTCACCTTTGAGTTTTAACCTCAGTAACTCCAATACAAGACCGGATCAGCACTGGACCAACGCTGGATCAAGTCTGGATGAATCCAGCTTTGATCCATTGTTAATCCAGCTTTAATACTGCTTTACTATGGCACAGATACGAAATGATAAATTAAGTGGAATACTGGTCAATGCGATTTTCTCCAGTCGTTATGGAAAGCCTTATATTAAGAGCCGCCCATTAAAAGTAAAAAACCCAAAAACGCCGGCACAGCGGAAGCAGCGTTCCAAGTTTCGCGCTGCGAATGCATTTATCAGCAGGAATCTATATCAACTCATACGGCCGTATTGGAATCCGGAGGCAAGATGCCAACAAATGACCGGACAAAATCTATTTTGCAAGATCAATATACATGCCTTTGATGAAAACGGAAATCCTGATTTTGATATACTCAAAACAGTATCAGGCGATCTGGGTGGATTTGAAGATTTGAAGATTTGAAGATTTGAACTTTTGAACTTTTGAAGATTTGAAGATTTGAAGATTTGAAGATTTGAACTTTTGAACTTTTGAAGATTTGAAGATTTGAAGATTTAAACTTTTGAACATTTCAATTACTGAAAAATAAAAAAGTGAAATTAATTGAAAGCTTGAATCCAGAATGGAAAGATTTGTATAATGAAGTTTGTGAAAATATTTAAAGAGATTGCTTCTCCCGATAGCTATCGGGATTGGCTCGCAAAATAGGAGCAATTAATATTTTGTAACACTAAAACTAACGAATCATAAGAAATTTGATAAGTACTATTTTGCGAAGGAGGTTTACCCAGCTTGTCCCATAGGGAGGAACGACCGTATCAGGGATGAAATCCGTAGGAATATTTAATAGGGTACAACCGATAGCTATCGGGAAAACAAACTCATTAATAAAACGACCAAATATAAATTTGAAACAAAAAAGAACCAACAAGATGCGACTAAGAGAGAAAAATATCTACCCTATGGAATAAAATCAAGATTTTAATGCATAGCATTATTCCACAGGGTAAAAAACACATTATGGTAAAATGTTTCTTGGTAATCGCCGCAAGCGGCGGGATCCCAGCCTGCGGCAGGCAGGAGTTCGACTAAATGTTTGCTTCACAAAATTAAAGTCTCACTGATTTAACAAAGAAACAAACAGAAAAAGAATCGAGCAAGTTTTTACTAAAAGAAAATGGACTAAATGAGGTATTAGAGATGATGTTAAACGCAATGATGTATATTGAATCTGTTTTGAAAAATGCCGTTTTATCAAAGACAATATGCTGGAATTAGATTTTGATGCTGTTATTCATCTTTGTTTTTATTCTTAATAAGTTTTTTAGTATTGGCAGAAGTAACGAGCGGTTTGCCTGTTTTTTCTTCAATTTCCCTGCGGGTATTTCCTGCAATAGTCCCACCCTGATTGGCAATTTTTCTATTTTGATCAAAAGTTTCAGGTTTTTTTTCTTTTGAAATTTCGGTAGTAGTTGCTTCGGCAAGCATATTTAAGACCAGTTCAAGGTTAGTCATATTATCTCTAAGGTTTTCCTTTTTTAAACCCTTTAATTTTTTGTAATTTTTTACATCAAACCCACTCCATGCTTCTGTAATTTCATTAGTAAGAATTGCATATTCCAAACCTTTTTTCACATTGCGTTTATCCCATTCATCTGTAAGTTCTTTTCTTACTTCAATGCTTTTTATGCGTTGGTTTATCCATTCTTTGCTATATCCTTTTTTTAGATAGGTTTCCATAGCACGTTCAAAAGCAAGTTCAGGATCTTCTATCTCATCAATTCGTTCTTTACCCACTTTTGCCAACCATAGTTTAAACGGTTCTGCTTTTTTTGATGGAACAGATTGAATAAGCCTGAAAAGTTGTTCAGTATCGGCGACATCAGTCATTCGCATTTTACCGTCTGCAGCAAGCATCTTCAACTGTCCGATTTTTTCGGACAGTTCACTTCCTTCTTCTTTTAACTTCTTTTTTAGGTCGCTCCAGTATTTTCTTGCACGAGAATTTTCTGCTAAAACTGAGATTACATCTACAATTGAAAAGTACCATTTTTCATTTTCTGTGTTCCAGTGTGTTCTTATTTTTTTACTTTCAAAAAGTTTTATAGATTTATCTTTTTTCATATTACCACAGAATTAAATTAGATTTAAGAAATTACACCTGTTGCTTTGTTTTTTGGCAGCAATTCAACTAAATCATCTTTTGAATCGTTATAAACCAAATCACTTTTCCAGGTAATAATTAATTCGTCTTTGTCTAAACCATAAAACTTAGCCAGCTTTTCAATTTGTTCTCTTTATGGTTTTCGTTCTCCAAGTTCAAATTTATTTATAATAGTCTGGTCAATTTCAGTTGCAGATGCTACTTTTCTCAACACAATCCCTTGTTTTAATCTTGCTTTTCTTATTAAGCCTTTTAGACTTTTCATTTAGACAATCTTTGTTTAGAAGGTATCTACCAAAAGTATAAATAATATTTTAGCTCGATACAACAATTTTTCTTTTTTTTAGTGTTGGATAAATTCATACTCTTTCTTTTTTTTCGTGTCGAATTTGTGTGTTCGCAAAAACCAAATATTCATAAACGCGTAGTAACTTTTTCAGTTTGTGTACAAGGTTTCTACCGAGTACGAACTGGCATGTTTTATTAGCCGTTGTACACCGTTTAAATTCTTTAATTTTTTTTAATTACCAATTATCATTGTCAGCTTTACTTTTCATATAGGCGAATAAACTAGCATCCATGCTTTTAAGTTTATTGACAATTTGTGGTATTATTTTCTTACCATAATCATGAGTTGAATTATAATCCTTCATGAATTTTTTTTTGTTATTAATTCTTTTTAGAGCAGCATTCTTTCCAATGCCATCATAATTCTCAAGATATTTGATTGATTTTTCTTTGTATTCTTCTGGCGACATAAAGTAAATACTAAGATCTAGGGTGTTATTTCCTTCTGAATTTTGTAGATCAATAATTTCAATTTTATAGCGACCATTTTTAAATTTCAAATCTAAAGTGTAATCGATTTTTAAGTCTGAATAAATTGTTGCACCATAAGCTGTAAAATCTGCACCTACTTTGAATGATCCTTTGGTAAGTATGTTGTCATCGCTATTTATTCTTGTAACAAAGTTAGAATTATTGTAAGCCTTTGCTACCCATTCATTAGCTTTGGTTTTTAATTCTGTTTTAGTTAAATCAATTTCATGTACGTTTTTAAGATAAATGATTCCATTGAGTGAATCAATTACGACTTGTGATCTAGAATTTGTGCTAATGAACACTAAAAGTAAAAAAATTAATAAATTTTTCATGGTTTTTAAATCTTGTAATTTATGTTCTAATTTTCTTTTTAAAAGCCTTTTTTTAATGATGTACAACAAAACATTAACCGGATTATATTTATTGATTGACTTACCAAATCAATTTGACTATTTTATACAATATAGAGAATTGCTAATTTATAGTTTTTAGGGTAAAAATGATATTAACTATTTACTCTCTCGAATGAATAGTAAGTTTTTTACTTTAGTATTCTATATCATCTTAGCAATCTTAGAATTTGCTAGTATTCCGCTTAAAATTCCAATAGAAGTTTCGTATCCGAAGATTTTAATTTTTGCGGCAATTTTGCTTTGTTTTTCTTTTGCGCTGAGGCTTGATTTAATAATTTTTGTGAGTTCTTTATATTGAGAGCCTTTTAGTTCGTCCTGCAACGTTTCATTAATTATATTGATGATTTCTATCGAAACTGTATCATCTGTTTTTCCCGGAATACCAAAAATTTCAATTTCAGCTATTGCTGCTTCGAGTATTTCGCGGGCAAGTTTTTTAGAGGCTTCAATGATAGAAGATGAGCCGGAAGTATCCCGCAATGACCAACTGCTATAATCAGATTCTATTTTTTCTATCTGACTTATTTTAGGAGAGTCATCACCAAAAATACGTGCAAGAAAAACTATCGTAAATTTTTTCCATGCCGAAAGATCAAAATCTTTTTTGTCTAATTTTTCTATCTGTTGTTTTAATAACGCAATTTCTTTTTCTGCCATTTTTTTATTTGTTGATTATAAATTTCTGAGAATAAAATCCATTTAAATTATGTATTTCAAAATAATAAATTCCATTTGCAATGTTTTTCAAATCTACATTTATTTTTTTATTTATTCCTTTTAAAATAAAATTGTCAATAAATACGATTTTTCCTTCTGGATTATAAATTCGAATCACCAGTTTTTCATTAATATTTTTAGCTGAAGAAATATTAATTTTAAAGATTCCTTTATTAGGATTTGGAAATAATTTTATTTCATAATTAAAAAAAGAATATTTAACTCCCGAACCTGATTCTGTGATATTTGCCACAAAAATATCGTGCTTGTTCCATCCTTCAACAATATTACTTCCAAACAAAGCTTCTCTTGTAAAAACTCCTGTAATAAAAATACTTCCGGTATTATTTGAACAGATTCCATAGCCGTAATCGTTTTCTGTTCCTCCCGCATTTTTCACCCATTGAACTATTCCTTCAGCGTTGTATTTTGCAACGAAAACATCTGTCATACCAATGCTTTCTGTTTCAAATTGCCCAAACTCAGCCAAATTGCTAAAGAAACCTGTAATATATGAATTTCCATTGCCAGAAACAAAAATATCTCTGCTTTGATCCATGTTAATACTTCCGGAATTTTGTGCCCAAATAAAGTCACCTTCAGCATTATATTTTACAATATAATTATCAAAATCAAATTGGCCGCCGGTAGCTTGTAGACTTTGCTCGTCAGTAAAATTAATATTTCCTGAATAAAAGCCGGTGGCATAAGCATTTCCTGAGTCATCGACACCTAAACCAAAACCTCGTGAAAAATCATTTGCTCCTCCTCCTGCTTTTTTTGCCCAAATAATTTCTCCTGCGGGGTTAAGTTTAGCTATGAATGTTGAAATTATTGAAGGGCTGAAAAGTTCAATATCTCCAAAAAAACATATCCCGCTAAAAAATCCTGTAAAATAAATACTTCCCGAAGTATTACATTCAATGCCATAGGCACGGTCTTCGCATTTTCCGCCAAATTTTTTAACCCAATGAAAATTCCCTTCATTACTATAATTTGCAATAAAAATATCGCGGTTGCCAAGACTTTCGATTTGGGTAGTCTCTCCAATGAGCATTTCATTTCTAAATGTTCCGGAAACAATTACATCTCCTTCCATGTTAATTGTAATACGATTGGCATAATCATCACTTTCGCCTCCTGCTTTTCTTGCCCACAGAACATTGCCTTCAGGATTAATTTTTATAACAAACATATCGTAGCTCCCGCTACTTTCAATAATGGTTTCTCCGGTGTGCATAGTTTCAGCAAACCAGCCGCTTATAAAAATATTGTTATTTAAGTCTGTGGTAATTCCTGAGCAAGTATTGCTACCGAGTCCTCCTCCCTGAACAACCCATTGAAAAACCCCAAGCGAATCATATTTTGCAACAAATACATCATTATGTCCCTGACTGATTAGCATTTCGGAATCAAAATATGCTGTATCGGAAAAATATCCGCCAACATAAGAATTACTGTTTTCGTCAATTGTTATACAATATCCTTGATCGTTGCCGTTTCCTCCGGCTTCTGATGCCCAATTAAAAGTTTGAGCAAAAGCAGTAATTGATAATCCCAGAGTAAGGATAAAAAGAAAAGTGATTTTTGTTTTCATCTGTTATTTATTTGTTATACTTGTACGGAACAGAATTGCAAGATTTCCAGTTTTGTTTTACCGCATTACTACTTCCCAAACTTATAGTTTGGTGTGTCCAGACGGACTTATTTCAGTCGTATGTATAATCTATGGCAATTTTTTTTACAAATTTCTTTAATTATTACCTCTTTTATTAAATTTGTCGTAGAACCTAAATCTAAAATCCTAAATTAAGAAATCTTAATTATTCAAATAAACCCCACTTCCGATAAAATAATCAATTCCAGGAATTTTTTTTACAAATGCCAGTTTTTGTTCTTCATTTCCTGTTGTCGGGTTATTCCAAAAATATTCGTAAAATCCGCTTTCGTTATTTTTTGTAATGTCTATCATATCCCTGATAACATAATTCCCATGCGAGTCCTGATAATCATAAAGGTTTTGTCCCTGAAGATCGGGTTGAGTAGAGTGTGCCACATTATTTGCATCAAAATCATAAATAAATAAATACCCGCTTTGATTATCAAAAAATCTGATATGTTTGATAAATTTCCTGCAAAAGTCAACCAGTTGTAATGAATCTGAAAAAATTCCGTCATTAACACCACCAATACCTCCTGCTGTTGTTTTTACAACTGCTTTCACGATGTTTTTATTAACGTTTTGTGGTTCATAATAAACAGGGTCTGAAACTCCATAAAAGCCGGAGCCAATCCACCAATCAGCATTTGGAATGCTTTTTACAAAAGCCAGTTTATAACTTACTTTATTTGTTGTTGGATTTAAATAATAATAATTAACAAAACCATATCCGGTGTATTCGATAAAATCAACCATATCCTGAACATAATACTTACCATTTTCGTCCTGAATGTTTATCCTGTTAGTTCCAATCAGTTCAGGTTTTATTGCATGAGCAACCATCCAAGCATCAAGAGTTTCAATAAAAAAGTAACCCGAGTTATCATCAAAAAATTTTGCATTTTCGATATATGCCTGACAAAATTCCGCTCTTTCGGAACTATCAGTTATCATTTCCTTAAAAATGGCATTAATTCCTGTTGCTGTAATTGTCGTTGTGGTCATAACAATACTTTTATTCATTTCTTGCCGGTTAATCAGTTTGTTAATTACAACTATCTCACTTTTGTTGCAGCTTTGCATTAAAACAGTCATTATTAAAACAATTGACAATAGAGTAAAAATTTTAAATGTGGTTTGCTTTTTCATATTATTACCATTTTGTGGTTTGTATATTTTTAGTTTATAGGTGTAGAAATTAAATTTGTTGTAAAATATAAAATCCTATATTAAAAATTTTAATTCCCCAAACAAACACCACTTCCGATAAAATAATCAATTCCAGGAATTTTTATTACAAAAGATTGTTTTAATTCTTCATTTCCTGTGTTTGGATTATTCCAGTAATACTCGTAAAAACCACTATTATCATCTTTTGCAATTTGTATTAAATCTCTTATCACATAGTTCCCATGCGAATCCTGATAATCGTAAAGATTTTGTCCTTCAAGCTCAGGTTGTGGAGCAAGTGCAACATTATACCCGTCAAAATCATAGATAAAAAAGTATCCACTTTGAGTATCAGAAAATCTGATGTGTCGAACAAATTTTCTGCAAAATTCCACTCTTTGAACCGAATCTGAATAATAATTATCAAAAATGCCGCCAATACCTTTTGCCATTGTTTTTACCACTGTTTCGGTAATGATTTTATTAGCTTCAAGTTTTTCATAATAATGCTCAGGTGGATCTCCATAAAAACCACATCCGATAAAGAAATCTGCCGAAGGTATTCCGGTAACGAAACTTAATTTGCGCTCTGTTTCACTGTTTGCAGGATTATTATGAAAATATTCTACAAATCCGTAACCAATATATTGAACTGTAGAAACCAGATCCTGAATAAAATATTTCCCATAAACATCCTGAATATTTATTCGACAGGTACCTATTAAATCAGGATTTACGTGAGCAACCACCCAAGCATCATCAAGTGTTTCAATAAAGAAATATCCCGATTCATCATCAAAAAATAAAGCATCATTAACAAATGCTTGACAAAAATGAGCTCTTTCGGTACTATCAAAAATCATTGTACTGAAAATTTTGTTAATTCCTGTAGCGATGTTTGTTGTGTTGGTTTGAACAATTGCTTTATCGAGTTCGTATTGTGAAACTGCATCATAATTATTTATAATGGTTTCTTTTTTACAAGTGCTCAGAAATAATAAGCCAAATAAAACAAATAGAATTGGTATTACTTTGTGAATTTTCATTTGAAAAAGAGTATAGATTAATATGATCGATAAAATTAATAAATTTATTTGGTAATTATTTAATTATAGAAAAATATTATTCTTGAAGTTCAAATTGTCACTTGCTTTGCTGTTATTTGATGACTATCGAATATTCACATAACAGTTATGGCATGACAAATTTTTTAATTCTAACAAAATTTAAAATCACACAAATAAATACTATTTTTGTAAATAAATACATAAATAAATAATCTGTGATTCCTAAGGAAACCATACAAAATATTATTGAGACTGCCCGTGTTGAAGAGGTTGTGGGAGATTTTGTTTCAATAAAAAAACGAGGAGTAAACTTTATTGGTTTATGCCCTTTTCATAATGAAAAAACTCCTTCGTTTATCGTTTCTCCTGCCAAGGGGATTTATAAATGTTTTGGTTGTGGGAAAGCAGGAAACGCAGTAAGTTTTGTTATGGAGCACGAGCATTTTTCCTACCCGGAAGCTCTTAAATATCTTGCCAAAAAATACAACATAGAAATTGAAGAGAAAGAACAAACTCCCGAACAAATTAAAGCATTGAATGAGCAGGAAAGCCTTTTTAGTGTTACTGAATTTGCAAAAAAATATTTCTCAGAAAATCTTTTCAATAAAGAAGAAGGAAAAGCTATAGGTTTGACTTATCTGAAAGAAAGGGATTATAATGAGGATTTGATAAAGAAATTTGAATTGGGTTATTGTATTGATAAGTGGGAAGATTTTACTCAAGGTGCTTTAAAAAACGGATACGATTTAAAGTATCTTGTTAAAACGGGTTTAACGATTTCCAAAGAGGAAAAATATTACGATCGATTTCGCGGAAGGGTGATGTTTCCAATTCATAGCTTGTCAGGTAGAATTATCGGTTTTGGCGGGCGTATTCTCTCATCCGAAAAAAGTAAAGCAAAATATGTTAATTCTCCGGAATCGGACATTTATCATAAAAGCAAAGTTCTCTACGGAATTTATTTTGCCAAAACGGCCATAATAAAAAATGATAATTGTTATCTGGTTGAAGGTTACACCGACGTAATGTCAATGCATAAAGCAGGCATAGAAAATGTTGTAGCTTCTTCGGGAACTTCTCTTACCAACGACCAAATACAACTGATAAAACGTTATACACCAAATATAACAATTTTGTATGATGGTGATGCAGCTGGTGTGAAAGCCTCTTTCAGGGGAATTGATATGATACTTGAACAAGGGATGAATGTTAAAATTGTTTTGTTTCCTGAAAGCGAAGACCCCGATTCTTATGTTAGAAACCACCGTACTTCTGAAGTTGAAGATTTTATCACAAAAACAGCTAAAAACTTTATTTCTTTCAAAACCAATTTGCTTTACAAAGAATCGGAAAATGATCCGATAAAAAAAGCAGGATTGATAAAAGAAATAGTCAGCACAATTTCTCTTGTTCCTGACGGGATTTTTCGCAATGTTTACATCAAAGAATGTAGCTCAATAATGGATGTTCCTGAGCAAACATTGATGAATGAACTAAACAGGAAACTTAGAAAAAAGAATTGGAATAAAAACAAATTTCCGGCAAAAGAAAAATTACCTGAAACAACTGAATTTATTTCCGAGAAACAGACAAATGTTGATGTTATAAGTAACGATGCCCAAGAAAAAGATATTATTCGTCTTATGATAATGTATGGAAATGATGAAATTGTTTTTGAACAGGAAAATGAGAAAAAACGAATTGTTAAAATTCCTATGAAAGTTGCAGAATTTATTGTTAATGATTTAAAAAGAGATGAAATAGAATTTGAGAATGAAATTTACCAGAAAATTTTTAATGAATTTGATAATGGTGTAGAAAACGAAAGTATACCTGCTGAAAAACATTTTATTAACCACACCGATAAAAACATTTTAAAATGCGCAATTAATATTATTAGCTCTCCTTGGGAGTTAAGTGAAAACTGGGAGAAAAAGCGAATTTTTGTTGTGACAGAAAAAGAGAGATTAAAAACTTCCGTAACAACATCGGTATTTGCTTTTAAAGCCAAAAAAGTTGATGAAATGATTATTGACAATCAGAAAAAAATTAAAAACGCTGAAAATGAAGAAGATCGATTAATTCTAATGCATAAACATATAACGTTGAAAAATGTTAGTCGTGAAATTAATGATCAGTTAAGCAGGATAATTACGAAATAAAATAATACAAAACAGGAAGAAAAGAAAAAAACGTTTGAAAAAATGAATATCGAATATCGATTAACGAATAATGAATAATGATTTGTCAAGAGCACTAAAAAAATCTAAAATCGTAAGTACTTTTTCAATCACAAATAAATCAAAAATCGTTAATCAATGTTCGGTGTTCGATATTCAAATTAAGTTTTGTTTCCCAATAATATAAATATTAGTAGTTTTTTGCTTGCACAAAACAGGAAGCAGGATAATTACGAAATAAAATAATACAAAACGGGAATCGATTCTGTTCGAATAGATTCCCGCTCACTCCCCTTTTGCCGTAGCTCTCGGTTTGCGTCAAGTTACTGTTATTATGGCTGACTTTTTCGGTTTTGCTCCGTAGAGTTTTTCCTTTTGTCCGGGTTTAGCTGCTATCTGACCATGTGATCAGCGCTTTTCTTTCCCCCATGCTTGAACTACTTTCCCAGTTTTCTGCTTTTCCTTTCGGTTTTGCCGTCTTTTGAGTCCCGAGTTAGTTTTTCCTCCCTTTTGCAAGTTTGGTTTCCCTTTCTCATTGTTTTTCAAGCTTGCCTTTTATCTCTTACTTGATGAAACAAATATACAATCTGAGACCACCTTAAGGCAAATTTTCCCAAATGTGTTTATTAACAATCTGTTAACACGTGATATTAACAAATGTTGATATTGTGATTTTCTGTCAAAAGTCTAAATCCCAAAGCAAGTTTCGAGGATGCTCTAACAAAGCGGGGCATTCATTATTTTATAATTCTTTCACAATTAACTGCTTGTATTTTTTGCTTTTCCACGCTTTTATCAATTCTTTAAAATCATCATATTCAGTTAACTCAATTATTTTTTTGTTTAAACTAATTTTTCTGATAATTTTAACTTTGTCTTTATTTTTTTTAATTTCAAGATAAACGCTCCCAATATTGTGTGTTATTTCATCTTTATTTTCAGGACTTACAAGCGAAAAACCTTTTGGTATTTCAATTGAATATTCATAACTTTCGTTAATAGTAAAAGGAATTTCAATATTTGCTGAACGACTTTCTGTAAAAGCAGATAAATACCAACTTCCTGAACCCTCTTTAACCTGAGGAAGATTCATAAAATAATAATTATCGTGTTTCTCAAAAGAATCATTCATTTCAATGGAATAATTAATTTTAGAATAATCCATTTTTTGATTTTTGATATCAAAACTAATTACCTTTGAAGATGAAATAAATCTTTCTGCAACTTTCTCATTTTTTAGAAGTTTTAAATATGAATTTGAACTCCCCGAAAGTTTAATTTTTGCTTCACCGGAAATTTTATTTTTATTTTCAATTTTTAACTCACACTCAAACTCCACTTTATTTTCAGCTTGTTCGCAAGAATATGTTTTTAAGCTTTCAATTGTAGGATCAAGAGTTAAAAGAGTATTTCCTGAAAGGCTGTATTTTAAATTTTGATCATTAAGGTGGATTGCCGACAAATAAATATCTTTATGTTTTTTATCATAAATACGAACAAGGAAGTTATCAAAAGTTTTTAGGCATCCAATAGCAGGATCATAATATTTATCCGGAATTACTGCTACCGGAACAGCTTTAATACCTGCTTTAACTAACATAGAAGCTAACAACATTGTTTTTTCAAGAGATGTTCCTCCGTTGCTGTTCCATACTACAACTGCTTTTCTGCATTTATATGCTGTCATTTCAAGAGGAATATTCCAATAATTAATGTCGTTTACAACAAGCTTTTGAAGGTCAAGAATAATTTTCATTTGATCTTTTTCTTTGGCAAGCATATCGTCAACAACAGCTGTCATAGCTTTGTTACTGATATAATAAAATGATTTGTTATCAACAAATTTATCATAAACATGATGCAGATCTTTTGCAGTACTGAAAATAATTCCGGGAAGGAAAACATTATGTGCAGGACGATTATAATCGTGAGATATTGCTTTTAAGTTTTTAAATGTCCATGTATAAACTTTCATACCATCTTCATCAGTAATTTCAGGAGCCGTTCTGATATTTAATGTTTTAAATTGTAAAGTTTTATCAGCGGGAACCTTAATCCTGAAAATCATTTCGTTTACAGGAGCTGATTGAGTTAAGCTTTCTTTGCCAAAAAAATCAGGCAAAAAATCCATAGAGCTGTGAATTGTATAATCAAGATTTATTATTGCGTTTCTTTCGAGACCTGTATGAGTAACCACCATTTCTCTGAGATTATTAAAAGCAGGAGCATTAGCAGCATATCTCGGAAGAACTTCATTGAAAGCATTTTCAGGAGTTACTACTTTTTTTCCGTCAGCCATAATTGTGTAAGATTCATTTATTTTTAATTCTTGATATTTTGGATTATAAACAATAAATGTTTCTCCGTAAAGTCGGTTAACTGCGAAATATGAGTTTAGTTTTAATTGTTTTGAGCAGTTAAAATCAAAACTTCCATCAGCGTTAAGCTGATATTCTTTAATCAGCTTTATGAAAGTTGCTTCAGATTGATAATCCTGAGCTTGAATCAAATTTCCGGAAGATATCACGAAAATTATTACTAATATATATTTGAATATTCTGTTTTTCATTTTTCTGATTTTTATTTATTGATTTTTAAAATAATAGGTTCTTTAGTAAATTCTTTTTGAGATTTAATAACTTTACTGAATAATGGCCATTCATCGGCATTATAAATTCGTTTTCCGAGTCTTATTTTTTCAAAATATTTTATTATTTGACCACCTTGTCCGAAACTACTATTGTAAGAAATTATTTCATTACCAAATGAGTTAAGTATTTCATCTTTAGTGCATTTTGTGTTTTTCGGAATTGTAATAGACTCTTTCAGTTCAACAAACCTTGAACATCGGTCGCGGAAAGGATATTTTCTGTCTTTAAGGTTTGGATTATAATAAAGATGAGCCATTCCACGCATAAACAGATTTGATGCTACAAATGGTTTAAAAATAATTTCTTCATCAGTAACAACAGCGTAATCAGGAATAATAAAATTTATTGTAATTGAAATTGGGCCTGATTTATAATCAATAGGATCTCCATAATTCATTTCTGTAATCTGAGCATTAGGAGAAATTTTTAATAATTCTTTTTCAAGATTTTTATCCCATTCGGTGCGATAACCACTTGTAAACATTCTACGAATAGATGCATCCGATTGTCCTTCAGCAGCAAGTGTAAATTCACCTTTTATTGTCCCGTCAGAAAGAATTTCAGTGTTTCCACGAATTTTAAAATAATGATTTTCAGGATTAGAAATTGGAGTGATTTTAAGATCGGCGCCTTCGGGAACACCCATAAGATAATTTTGTTGTTGTTCGGCGCTCGACCAAAGTTCTCTGACAAAAGGAACCCAGGTAGGATCGAGTAATTTGTATTTTCCATTAGAAAGCCTAACGATTGTAACACTGTGATTAAACTGGTCAGCAGGGATATAATCAATTCGTGAACCTGCCATAGTCATTGCAGGATATGAATCGAAACCTGCAGCACGAAGCATTGTGATAAGCATTCCGGCTTTATCTTTACAAACGCCACAACGGTCAGTAAAATTCATTTCGCCGTTATGCAGTGTATATCCTTCACCTTCTCCCATGGAAATGCCGGAATATCTCATTTCGTCGGCTACCCAGTGAGTAAGCAAGCTGATGGAATCCATTTCTGTTTTGGCATCTTTTACAATTTCAGCAACTTTTTTGTCAATTTCAGGTGTGGTTTCAAAACTTCCGTAATCTTCATTTACACCATAAAACCATAATGATTTTGCTTTCCAATCAGGGCTGGTTGATAATAATAATTTTGGAGCCACATCCGAATAAGCTACCATTCCGGGTTCACGTTTAATAGGCAAGATATTACTTTTCGAAAAAGTAAATATTTTATTACCATCCTTTAAAACCATTGAAGATTGAGCTTCACCATTATAAAATTCATATTGAACAGTTTTATCAGCAGGAATTGTAACTGTATAAATTTTTTCTAAAATCGGATTGCTACTCCAAAAAGGAACAATATCATAATAATGTCCTCGCATAGGAGGAATATATCTTTCATCTTCATCGGCTTCCTCCTGAAGTAAAGCATAAGTATATCCTTTTTTAAAAAGGAAAATTTCAATTGCATCACCGGATTCAAGTCGTCCTACTTCAATCATTTTTTCGCGTGCACCCCAGTAAATTGCTCTGGCAGGAGCTGGATAATCCATAATAAGTGATTGGTTTATTTCTTCAACTTTTCCGTTTTTACGATAAATTTTCACTCTTTGAATTTCGACATAAGCTGAAAGTGGATCATAACCATATTTAATAACATTATTTTTTTTTGCACCTTGTGCAGTTAGAATTTTAATAAGTTTATGAGTATTTACATAACTTAATCCTGATTCCTGAACATCAACATTTGTGCTGTCGAAAATTATCAGTAAATCTGAATTTGGATAATCTGTGCTGTTACCGGCATTTTTAATAAGATCGGAAATTGGTCCTGTAAAAGCTGTTAATGAGAATCCAAATAAAATTGCAAGGATTACTAATTTTTTTGTCATAATATTTAATATTTAATATTTATAAAAATAAAACTGTAAAAGTAAGGAAAAATTATTGGTGGTAAAAAATGAAGTAAACTAATAATTTTATTAATAAAATGATGACATTATGGAATAATGAAGTATAATTGATGATTCAAAGGTTTCCTTATTTCACCTTATTTTCTTTATGCCTCTTACAATCTGCTTTTTCTAAAAAACTCTTTCAATATTTTTGAGCATTCTGTTTCCAAAATTCCGAATCTTACTTTAGTTTTTGGATGAAGGATCTTTTTACCAAGAAGTGTAAATCCTCTTTTTTCGTCTTTTGCACCATAAATAACTTCCCCTATTTGTGTCCAGAAGGCTGCACCGGCACACATCACGCATGGTTCAAGTGTAACATAAAGTGTACATTCATTCAAGTATTTGCTGCCGAGATAATTCTCAGCCGAAGTAAATGCTTGCATTTCTGCATGAGCGGTAGCATCGTTTAATCTTTCGGTGAGATTATGTGCTCTTGCAATTATTTGTTTATTGCAGACAACCACAGCTCCCACAGGAATTTCATCTGCATCAAAAGCTTTTTGAGCCTCTTTTAGTGCTTCTCTCATAAAATGTTCGTCGGAGTGAATTGTTAGTGTCATGCTAATTATTTTTTATTTTTTTCTTTATAGATATTCCAATCAATAAAACTATTAATGCAATAATAAATCCCGGAATAAAAGATGATTTTGCCTGAAATTGTTCGGGACTGACAATTCCATAAATAAAGAAACCAAGGTTCACAAAGAACCCACTTAGTATGCTTGACAAAGCTGCTTTTTTATATTTTATTACATCTTTTTTAATCAAAGCTAAAAAAGTTACCGGAACAAAAATTACTATTGTTGCCAGACCTATAACCATTAAATCAACAATTTTTGGAAAATTTAAAGCCATTAAAAGAGCAATAATTCCAAAGATAAATGTTGTTATTCGAATTCGTTTTTGAATTTGTTTTTTAGAAGTTTTATGTTTTTTCCAACCGATGAAATCTTTTACTGCCGAAATAGAAATGATATTTAAAAAGCTGTCGCCAGATGACATTAATGCCGACAACAAACCAACAACAGCAAAACCAAGTAATCCGGTAGTACAATGTTTGTCTAAGAACAAATATGGAATATCCTTTGGATCTAAGCCATCTTGCATTGTTATTTTTATTGCCATCCCGACAAGGGGAAAAAGAAAATAAAAAGGAAGCATACCAAGACCGGAAATAATACTGACCCGCTTTGCAGTTTTTTCATTTCTGGATGCCAGAATTCTTTGCCAAATATCCATCCTTACAATTACCGAGGGAGCAAAAAACACCGGAAGCGCCAAAAGAAAAACTATTCCGTAAGATGTTCCATTAAGCATTTCTTTGGGGAGTTCGGACAAAGATTGTAAAGAAACTGTGTCGGCAAGAACTCCCGGAATAAATATCAAAAATATCATTATCAAAATAACAACAAACTGAATCATATCAGTTATTATTACCCCTGATAGTCCTGCAAAAGCAGTATATGAAATTACCACAAGACATGAGATTACAGCAGCAGTTTGAAAGCCAATATCAAAAGAAAATCTCAATAATGACGCCATAGCAACAAATTGAGCAGCAAGAAGAAAAAAGAAAATAAAAATATTTACTCCGCTAACAGTAGAAGAAAACAATTTTGAAAATGAAGAGTTTTGATTTTTGATATATTTCTCGTTAAGAAATTGGGGAAAAGAATAAATATTATTGTTGGCACCAAATCTTCTTATCCGTGGGGCAAAATATGCCAGAATGAAAAATCCAATTACATAGGCCACGCCAATACCCACCGCAGCAAAACCTGATTCGTACCCCATTGCCATTAAGCCAAAAGAAGTTCCTCCTCCAACAAATGTTGCAAGTATGGTAAATACCAAAGGAATTGTTCTTGTTTTGCGATTATTAACAAGATAATTCTCAAGGTCGGTTGACTTAACATGCCTGATAGTTAGATAAATTATTACTATAAGATAGATTATTATCCAAAATATGAACCAGTTCATTTTTATATGTTTAAAAAATCAAAAAAATCAAAAATTATAAAATTTTTATATTTGTGAAAACATTTTATTCTAATAGCTATTAATATCCAAGAAAATCTTCCCAGCTTATCCAACCTTTGTTTTTAAATTTCTTGTCGGGGTTATAAGTTAATTTTGGATCTTTTATGTAACATTTATGTGAATAATATTCTTTTCGTGATTTGACTTTAAATCTATGAGCAGCTTGTTTTGCTTCTTCGTATGTAGAATATTTATTTGGAGATTCAAACCCAAGGAAATCATAAAAATCTATCCACCCCTTATTTTTATATTTCATTTCAGGTGTACTTGGTAATCGTGGGTCTTGTTTATATAGATTTAGTTTTCTATATGCTTCGCCTGTTTTTATATTTAATTTTTGAACAGCCAGTTTTGCTTCTTCATAAGTTGGATAAATATTAACAGGCTTATAACCTAAAAAAGAGTACCAATCCTTCCAACCTTTTGATTTATATAATTTATCAGGAGTACTCGGTAACTTAGGGTCTTGTTTATATAATTTTCTATATGCTGTTCCTGATTTTATTCCTAATTTTTGAGCAGCTTGTTGAGCTTTGTTATATGTAGCATAATACTCAGGTTTTTTTACATTACAAAGGTCATAAAATGTTTTCCAGCCCTTATTTCTATAGCTCTCGCTTGGCGAACTTGGCAGTCGTGGATCTTCGCTTCTACGAATTTTATATTCTTTCATTGATTGTATATCCAATCTTTGTGCGGCCATTTTTGCTTTATCATAAGTTTTGTAAGTATTTGGAGCATCAGTTCCTAAGAAATGGTACCAATCAATCCAACCTTTATTTTTATATGTTTTTTCCGGATTACTCGGCAATAGAGAATTCCCCTTATATAACTTATTAGTTATGTAATCTGTTCTTGTTTTGATTTTTAATTTTTGAACTGCACTTTGAGCTTCTTTATAAGTTAAATAACGAATAATAATAAAATCTTCCCAATTTGTCCAACCTTTACTTTTATAATATTTATCAGGCTGACTTGGTAACTTAGGGTCTTCTCTATAACGCTTTTGCTCAATATATTCTTTTCGTGTTTTTATACCTAATTTTTGCACAGCCGTTTTTGCTTCTTCATGTGTTTCATAAAATATTTGAGACTTTACTCCAAGAAAATTATAAAAAGTTGACCAACCATTATTTTCATAAATATCTTTTGGGCTACTTGGTAGTTTTGGGTCTTCTTTATATCTCTCATAATATTCTTTTCTTGTTTTAATTGATAAAAGCATTACAGCATTTTTCGCCTCCTGATAATTATCATAATTTTGAGAAAAAGGTTTGTTTAAAAAATCAGGAATATCTTTCCACCCCTTATTTTCATAATATCGAGATGGTGTTGCCGGTAGGCGTGGGTCTTCATGTCTTCTTTTTCTATATTCAGAATCAGATTTTATACCAAGTTTTATAACTGATTGTTTTGCTTCTTCCAAAGTAGGATATAGTAAATTCCTTTTTATTCCTAAAAAATCATTAAAGTTTTTCCATTCTTTATTGTATGTGCGATCAGGTTTACTCGGAAGTCTTGGGTCTTCAGTATATCTATTTCTATAATCAGTATATGATTTTATATTTAGAAATTTTGCAGCCTTTTTTGCTTCTTCATATGTACCATAGTTTGAAATGTCTGTTGTACCAAAATAGTCAGACCATTCAACCCAACCATCGTTTTTATATGTCCCATCTGGTTGACTTGGTAATTTTGAATCTTCTTTATAACGTTGTCTGTATTCAATAAAAGATTTAATACCAAGATCATGTGTTGCATTCTTAGCTTCGTTATAAGTTGGGTAAAAGTTTGGTTTTTCAGTTCCAAGAAAATCATACCAATCACTCCAACCATTCAAGTAAGCATTCTTTGGTTTACTTGGCAATCGCAGGTCTTTTATGTAACTTTTGCGGTATTCTAATTCTGACTTGATTCCTAATTTTTGAGTTGCTTCTTTTGCATGCTCATAAGAACGATAAAAATTCAACTTTGCCTCAACTTCTTCAATTATTTTTGAAATTTCACGAACCTCGTCTTTTATCGTAATCGACTTTGGTATTTCGATTTCCGTAAACCCAAAATCATCCAATGATTTCTGATATTTATTAACTTCTTTTTGCGATTCTTCTGTGAGATTAATTTTAACATTTTGATAATTTAATACACAATCGAATATTAGCGGATTGTCCTTGCCATGACTTCTTAATACCCTGCCAATCTGTTGAAGGTAAACTCTTGGGGATTCGGTTTTTCTAAAAAGCATTATTGAATCTATACTGGATACATCAATTCCTTCATTTAACATATCAATGGCAACAATAATATTTATTTGATTTTTATTGGGTTTCTCATTTGAAAAATTACTCAGAATAAGTTTGTTTTCTTTTTTACTTCCTTTTGATGTGATTTTCTCAATTTTAACATTACTGAATTTTACAAAAGTATTATCTAATAATCTCCTAATTTCGTTTGCATGCTCAAATCCTTCGCAAAAAGCTATTATTTTTTGATATTGAATTGAACGATAATATTTTAATAAAATATTCTGAATTGAATAATCTTTGATCTGTTTTGCATCTAATTTGCTTAAAACACACTCTTTTTTATCTGGAAATTTTTTGTATTTGTTTTTAATCTCATGTTTAATTTCGTTGATTTTTGAATCAATATCTTTAACAGAATAAACATATTTACCAATAGAAGGTAATATACCTAATGCCATTGCTTTAAATAAACTCAATTCTCCTGCACAATTATTTCCCAAAAATTCTTTAATATCTATGCCGGAAGAATATCTCTGCATTGTTGCAGACAATCCAACAATTTTTGTGTTATTATTAATAATTGGTAATAAACCTATTTCGTGCCATTCAGGTGCTCCGGCACGATGAGCTTCATCCATAATAATATGAGTAAAATTATTTGAGGAAATAATTGCCGAATTATGGAATAAATATTGATAAGTCAGTATGTTAACAACTTTAGCCACTTTAAATTTCAATGTAATATTACTACTTGGAATTACTGTTTTTAAAAGTTCATTAATTCTATCGTTTATATAAGCAGAAGGGGAAAGAATTAGTATTTTATTTCTATCATTTAAAAGAAGAACTTCTACAAGTTTGGCAATTATATATGTTTTACCTGTACCGGTTGAATGCTCTACATAGCATCGTTTATTATTTTTCCAAAAACGAATAATGTTTTTACAAGCTTTCTCTTGATAGCTCTTTAACTGAATACTTGGATATTTAGGATGTTGACTTTTGTACTTTTTAAAAAGGTTATTTTGGATATCTTGTTCATCCCAAACATTTATATTAAGCTCAGTATTTATTTTGGTTTTTATTCCTTTTACATATTTCCAAGCAACAAAACAAAAATGACTATTGTTCAAATTATTTTGCTTTTTATAATTACGTTTAAACTTGCCAAATTCCTTATCAATATCTGATATATTAATAGACTCTTTCCAATTCTTGGCTTGAAGAATAAACATTATTGAATTATCTTTTGGATGTTTGATTATCAAATCACATCCACCGTCGTTTCCACTTTCCCCAACTCTATCAACTAAATATCCATTCCCGCGAAACAATTCTGAAAGAAGTATTTCAAAAATATCTCCTTTGAATTTATTAAAAGAATAATTTTCACCATATTTAGTATAAAGATTTATGGAATTTTGAAAAATGCTAAAATCGATTTTTTCTTTTTTAGAATTTTCAATACAGAATCTTTTTATTTCTTTTTCCATAATTTTTTTCAAATGTAAAAAGAAAGTTTCAAATTATAGATACGTTGAAAAATTAGAAGATAATTAATAATCAGTTAGTAATAATACTGGAAATAAATAGAAGCATTAGTAAAACAAAAAACCCCTATCAATTTGATAGGGGTTTTGCGGTGGTACCACCTGGAATTGAACCAGGGACACACGGATTTTCAGTCCGTTGCTCTACCAACTGAGCTATGGTACCAGCATTTTTGAGTTTGCAAATGTACATAAGTTTTTTAAATTGAGAAAAAAAAA
>Ga0307991_1000882_pt1 | contig 21717 bp, 16 predicted proteins | sample EllFjometagen131_FD_203146 | JGI IMG/M metagenome (GOLD analysis project Ga0307991, IMG submission 203146) | Marine microbial communities from Ellis Fjord, Antarctic Ocean - #131 | ecosystem: Environmental > Aquatic > Marine > Unclassified | place: Southern Ocean | collected 2014-10-08 | reverse complement strand
GTGATCCGGGAAATCCATTGTCGTCTATAATAAGCCTGAAGAAAGACTCTAAAACCTAAAATAATGTATGATGTGATACCAACTTATAGTCAACTATCACTATATTAGTGCATCCTTAATTTCGAACTCAGACTAAAAGCTTACAGTTGATAAAAACAACAATAATTTACTAACTTTTATAAAAGCGATAAAAATGACAAAAAGAAGGGATTTTATTAAGAAAAGCGTATTAGGAACTGCCGGAATAACCATTGGTGGTATGGGGTTTAGTTCTAAATCATATGCTTCAATTATTGGTTCTAACGAACGTATTAATATGGCAGTTATTGGTATCCGTGGACAAGGTGGTGGACATATCAATAATTGGTGCACATTGAAAGAGAACCGGAATGTGCGCTTGAAAACCATTTGCGATGTTGATGAGCAATTCTTTGCCGAACGTTCGAAAACTATTTTCGATAAAACCGGCGAGAAACCATTAACTGAATGGGATATGCGTAAAGTATTTGATGACAAGGAGATTGATGCTGTTTCAATTGCAACACCGAATCATTGGCATGCACTGGCAACTATCTGGGCTTGCCAGGCAGGTAAACATGTTTATGTTGAGAAACCTTGTAGCCATAATGTTTTTGAAGGGCGGAAAATGATTGAGGCAGCCCGCAAGTACAATGTTCGCGTTCAGGTAGGATTCCAAAACCGTTCAATCAATAACGTTATGGAAGCGATGAAATTCCTGCATGACGGTGGTATAGGTGATGTATATATGGCTCGTGGACTTTGTATTAAGCCACGTGATTCATTTGGTATTGCAAAAGATAGTGAACCACCTGCTACACTTCATTACGATCGCTGGTTAGGTCCTGTAACATTCAGACAGTATAATGAAAAAAAAGGACATTATAACTGGCACTGGCATTGGGATACGGGCAATGGGGATACCGGAAACCAGGGTCCGCACCAATTTGACATAGCCCGCTGGGGACTCAACAAAAATGAACACCCTGTTTCGGTTTATTCTACCGGCGGTATTTATGGCATAGACCCTGAAGAGTGTTCCCAGGAAACACCAAATACACAATCCTCTTTGTTTAAATATCAAGATGGTAAAATGCTAGAGTTTGAAACCAGGGGACGATATTCAAATTATGAATCAAGCCTGGGTATACGTATCGGGAATATGTTTTACGGTACTGAAGGATACCTTGAAATTAACGGCGGAACATGGAAAGCTTTCCGGAAAAGGGAAAAAGAATCTTTTGCTAGTTCAAAATCAGGCGAAGAGAAACAAATTGATCCAACATTTCGCATTGCACCCGGTGGAACAGAGCATTATGCCAATTTTATTGATGCCGTTCGTTCTGGGAGCTCAATCGACTTGCATTGTGATATACGTGAAGGATTTTATTCTACAGCACTTACACATCTGGCTAATATATCCTATCGTCTGGGACGTGAATTGAAATTCATGGGTGATTATGAGAAGTTTGCTAATGATCCTGAAGCAGATACTATGTTAACACGCAATTACAGAGAACCTTATGTTGTTCCTGACGAAGTATAACGTCTAATAATAATTACAAATTATTAATAATTCTACAATATTATAAATTACAAAAACATGAAAAATATTTTAATCTCAGCAGTGATCTTAACTGTTATTCTCTCTGTTTCCTACAGTTCAGGAACCAGCAAAAAAGGAGAAAAAGAAAAGAGTTCAAAGGTTACTTTTACTGAAGATAACGCTGGCAAAAAAATCGATGTCATGGTAGACGGAAAACTTTTCACAACATACCGTTGGCCCGATAATGTCTGTAAACCAATCCTTTATCCGCTGTATACATCAGCAGGTACTATGGTTACACGTGGATTTCCGATAAAACCTAAGACCGGCGAACGAGCTGACCATCCGCACCAAACCGGTATGTGGTTAACCTATGGTGATGTTAACGGGTCTGATTTTTGGGGTAATGGCTCTAAAGGGTTAGGAACACAAAATGATAATGGCGGAGTAATAAAACACCTGAGTGTTGATAAACTAACCGAAGGAGCAGATGAAGGATTAATGGTTACTACCGAAAGCTGGACAGATAAATCTGGTAAAGAACTTCTGGCGGAAAAAACAGAATATCATTTTATTGCCAAAGGATCAACACGTATTATTGACAGGGTTACAACTTTAACAACCGGAGATATGGAAGTATCGATGCCGGATACCAAAGAAGGTATGTTTGGGATTCGTGTTGCACGTCAGCTTGAATTACCATCGGAAGGTGATATTACACTTTATAGTGCCGATGGACATCCCACGAAAGTGAAGGAGATGTCAAATAAAGGAATATCCGGAGATTACAGGAGTAGTGAGGGGATAACCGGATTAGGTGTATGGGGTACACGTGCAAAATGGATGGATCTGTTTGGAAATATCGGTGATGAAAAAATCTCTTTGGTTATTTGTGATCACCCAAAGAACCCATGTTACCCAACCTATTGGCATGCTCGCGGTTACGGATTGTTTTCAGCAAATCCGTTTGGTTGGAAAGATTTTACAAAAAAGAAAGAACAATTGAATTATAGCATTCCTGCCGGACAATCTATAACTTTTAGATACAGGGTAATTATTAGTTCCGGTGCTCATTTAGATGATACTGAAATTAATGCTTATGCAGATGATTTCGCAAGGAAGTATTAATAAAGTATTTTGTAGGATGAAATGACTTCATTTTGGAGTTTGTTTTGAAATCATTGAAGTAGTCATTGAAGAAATCATTCGATGGTCATGATAAAATCAAAGTTATTTTTATAATAGAATATTTATTACTAAATGAATTTAGCCGAAAAACAAATTAAAAAGAAAAACCTGCTTGCTTATTCCGAAGGTTGGATATCAATTGTTGTTAATATTCTGCTTTTTGGGTTAAAATTCTGGGCAGGTTTGGTTTCCGGATCTGTTGCAATTATTGCCGATGCCTGGCATACATTATCCGATTCTGTTAGCTCAGTTATTGTACTTATTGGCGTAAAGGTTTCAAAAAAGCCACCCGATAAGGACCATCCTTTTGGTCATGGCAGAGCTGAGCTTATATCAACTCTTTTTATAGCGTTTTTATTAGGGTGGGTTGCAATTCATTTTGCGACAGAGTCTATTGAAAAGCTTAAGTATCATGAATTAGCTAATTACGGGATTGTTGCAATTATTGTCACTATTATATCTGTTGTGCTGAAAGAAGCACTTGCCAGGTATGCTTTTTGGGTTGGCAGGAAGACCGGGTTTAAATCGATGAAAGCAGATGGCTGGCATCATCGTACTGATTCTATTTCATCTTTGGTTATTCTTGTGGGTATCCTGTTTGGCAGATTATACTGGTGGGTAGATGGAGTACTTGGTCTTGCTGTATCAGTTATGATTTTATATAGTGGTTATAAGATAATGCAGGAAGCAATCAGTTCATTACTAGGAGAAAAGGCTGATCCTGACCTTATAGAAAAAATAAAAAAGATTGCTAATTCAGTTACAGAAATGGATATTCAGGTGCACCACATGCGCTTGCACGATTATGTTAATCATAAGGAATTAACCTGCCATATTATATTACCAAAAGACATGAGTCTGGAAGATGCTCATGAAATTACCACGCAGATTGAAGACAGGATACTTAAAGAAACTTTGATTGAAACCACTATCCATTGTGAGCCCATAGATCATGCGAGCAGCGAATTGTAATTATGAGGTTCGGTTGGTTTTTTTGAAGAACATACGGAAGTTTTTTCATGATATAAAAAATTAATTCGCAAATTTATCAGTGGGGAATGAAAGCACTAATTGTTTATCAGAATCTTTGCTTACTGTTGCAACTTCCTTAAGAACTTTTTCCATGTTTTTATCAGGATCACTTACCTTAATTGTATATTTTCCTTCTCTGAATACTTTAGGCCGAAACCTGTTTCCATTTATGCGCAATGTATATACAATTTCTTTATTTGTTTCATCAATTACCTGGATAACAGGATTGATTATCCCTTCAACAACTATCTCAGGAAGGTAAGCAACCGCTTCCTTTCCGAAATTATCAAGCTGGTTTATTTTTACAGGCCAGTTATTATATTGCTTTGCATCTGGTTTTGACGGATCAACAAATCTTGGCCAGCATTCGATAGTAATGTCCCTGGTATCTTTATTAAACCTGACTATCCCATATCCTGTAGCACGGTCGTACAGGTTTGATGGTTTTTTCCCTGTAAAAACAGGGTTTGAGACAGCGCATACAGTTATCCTGTTTCCAAAACCATCTAAAAAATCGCCTGTATATTTTGGAGCACCGGGTTTGGTATTTTCTCCGGGTTCTTCCGGGAACCACCTGCGTGGCCAGATATTGGAAATCGCCGGGACGCAAAGAGCAAAACCTGCGTCATGCCATTGGTCCACACCATATTGGATAGTGCTTCCCAGGTGTTGGTCACCGGCAATATGCAGGGCAAACCCTTTTCTCATTGCCTTAATTGCATTGTTCCTTCCTGTTTGCGGCCACCCGTCTGAATCCATATCTGCAACAGGTCTGTCTTCAGGAGGGTATTCACCTTCGTTAAGGATACGAAGTTTTGGAACATTGCGGTCATGGTATTCACTTACAGGTAGTGTAGCAACATTGGCGAAAATTGTTTGCGACAACACAACTTTCATCCATGTTTGATCAGACCAGTCCTGTGTCCACTGATCGAGAAAATCAAGCTGACGCTGACCCAGAAGAACAGCTCCCGAAACGTCTCCCTGAGTGGCTGCATTCCAGCTACGATTTTGTGCCCAGCCATTGTCAATATCTGCTTCAGGAAGTAATGGCCCAGGTGCAGACTTGAATTTTCTGTCTTCAATAATGGCAAAACTTATTCCTGCATACTGAAGTTCGGTATAATAAACGCCGATGCCTTGTTTTATTGGAGTTGGATCAAATGGATCAGGCAGGTGGCTTGTTTGGGTTCTCTCTACCATTTTTACCCATTCAGCAGGCATTTTATATCCACCCATATCCTGCGCCATACTTCCTGCTAAATCCGGAGGTGTTGCTTTGGCTCCTGCACCCCAGAGATTTCCATGATATACATCGTGATCATCAGGAATACTCACGGCAGGTATGTCTCTAAGCAAATCGCCATATGCCCAGCCATAGAGATACCATTTTCGCAGGTAATCAAGCATGGCTTTGTTTATTGGTGAACGTTGAACGCCAAATCCGGCAACTCTTTCATATATCTGATCTCCTGAAAAGAACAGCAGATCAGGATCATGGAACTTAATAGCCTTTACCAGGTCCTTATTGGGAAATCCGAGATCATTATTTCCTGTAAAAGCGGCTACAACAATTTCATTTTTCTCATTTGGTTCTTTTCTAATAATTCCTTCACGGTAAAAGGTTTCCGATTCATTGTTTTGTGTACGTAGCTTATATGACAGGCGATAGGGGATATCTGAAGAATAATCCCAGTTTTCAACTCTAATAGTAGCGGTTCTTGAAAATTCATTTATAACTGATTCTCCAACAGTTTTCCAGTCACCATCCTGTTCCTTTATTTCCATGACAACTTTCTTTCCATCTTTATTACAAACGGGGGGCATCTGGACTGATATTTTTAATATTCCATCTGAAAGTGTGTATTGCGAGAAGAGAATAGGTCCAAAACAACGATCAGGAAAACACCTGATTTTTTCTCCGGTAATACTCCAGTTATCAAACCAGCAGCTGGATTTTTCCCTGGTTTTTTCTGCATCAGGAAAGTTACTTACAAGGGCAAGACTTCCCTGAATATCATTTGGGGAGAGTCCGTCTTTTACGGTACTGGTCAGTAATTCACCTGTTTCCTTGTTGATTGCCTCAAGAATAAGATCGTAGCTATTCTCATTTTGTTTTCCGGTTACCTTTAATATTATTCCTTTTCCCAGGTGTAACTTCAGTGAATTTGCGTTTCCATTATGTTTAACATTTGTTTCACCTATAAAAAGATCGCCTGAAGTGGTTACACCAAGGTTAAGTCCTTTCCCGTATATTGCGTCATCACGATAATCATTAAATTCCCCTTTTGCGCCTATACGCATACCAATCCAGTTGTTATCTGATGGTTCATTTTCAGGGTTTATTAATCCGGTTGTTACTGATACCGAAAAATCTCCATCGTTTTGGCTTAGTCTGCAAGTGAGGAGATTGACATTCCGGTTTCGTTCAGAAACCAGGCAATTGATCCTGCCGTTATTTATTTCCCAATCCTGGAGACGGTTAGCCCAGAAATCCGGACCAAGCCATGTACGGTTAATATTATCCGGCCAATGGTGATTGAACTCATTAGTCGGTTCGGATTTTCTGGTACATGAACTGCTTGCAATAAGAGCCAGAAACAGTGAAATCCTTAGAATATTCTTTTTCATAACAGTAATAAATTATTACACAAAGGTACACAAAGAAGACACAGAGTACCACAAAGAGAAGAACTGTAATCATTATTGTTTTGTAGATAGCCTCATGTTTGCACCATTATTCCGGTTCTTTTTCCTGGTACAGAGGGTTTGGTTCAGGGTATTTTGCATTTACCGAGTCCCTCCATGAGTCCAACAGGTTTTTTAGTTTATTTACAACACCGGGATATTCTTCTGAAATATTCTGTCTTTCACCAGGATCATTTTCCAGATCATATAATTCAATTCGATTATCCTCAAAAAACTCGATAAGTTTATAATTCCCGAGTCTGACAGCTGAACCGGGTTTGCCACCCTGGTTGCTGTAGTGGGGGTAATGCCAGAATATGGGTCGGTTAAAAAATTCATTACTAATTTTCGTAGAGTCATTATTTTTCTTCAATAAAGGTACAAGGCTCTTCCCGTCAATATGCTGTTCCGGTTTAAGTTGTAATCCTGCCATTTCCAGGATCGTAGGGTAAAAATCGGTACTGGTCACCGGAATATTATTTGTTTGTCCATTCAGATTATTGCCCGGCCATTTAATGATCATTGGTTCTCGTATACCACCTTCATAGAGCCATCCTTTTCCTGCTCTCAGAGGCAGAATAGTAGTATTTGAACCTTCAGAAGTTGCAAGTCCGCCATTATCAGACATAAAGAAAATGATCGTGTTTTTATCTAAACCCAATTCTTTTAGCTTGTCAAGCACCCTGCCGATATTTTCATCCATGCTCTCAACCATGCTTGCATAGACAGGGTTATCCTGCACTAACCTTTCTTTAAAATTTCCCCTGCCAAATGTTTTCATCCAGGGTTTATCCATGTTAAATCTTTCTTCATCGGTATAGTTAAGACTATCACGTTTCTTTTCATATTTCTTAATTTTTTCTGGTTTACCATTAAGAGGATTATGGACAGTATAAAATGAAAGATAGAGAAGGAAAGGGTTGTTATGATATTCTTCCAGAAAAGCAATAGATTCATCAGCCAGGCGGTCGGTAAGGTATTCATCTTCTGGACCGTCTGCTAAGCGGGGATTTTTATATGGACTGAAGTACCCGCGCCGGCCATTGGGAGACCCTTTTTTCCATCCGCCTTTGTTTATATAAAATCCCTGGTTTGTTGGCCAGTAAACAGAATCCTCACCCAGGTGCCATTTACCGGCAAAAAAGGTTGTATATCCTGCTTCTTTAAGAGCTTCAGCCAGGGTGGTTTCTTCAAGCTCCATTTGATGTTTGAAAGGTTTAGGAAGAAGTTTATGCTCACCCGTTTGGTTAGCCCACTGCTGCCTTCCTGCAATCCAGTCGGTTAGATCAATACGGGCAGGATACTTGCCTGTCATAATGCTTGCCCGCGTAGGGGAGCAGACAGGGCAGGCAGCGTAAGCGTTGGTGAAACGGATTCCTTCAGAAGCCAGTTTGTCAAGGTTAGGGGTTTCGTGAAATGTACTCCCGTAACATCCAAGGTCTTTCCACCCGAGATCATCAACCAGGATAAAAACAAAATTAGGTTTTTGTTCTTGCTTGTTACATCCGGTAGCTACCAGAAAAATTAACAAAGTGATTGAGATTACAAAACGGAGAATTTTATTATTTTTCATTAAGATTTATTTGCAATTTGGTGTTTGCCATTTGTGATTTTTACTATAAAATTAAACTTTCTGACATAAAAGACGGGCTCAAGTTAATTGGATGATATCTCTTCATTTTTCTTTATTTCAATATAAAAAGGCAGGATTTGTTCTCTTTTATATTGAAACCATGATTCAAAAATAAAATCGCCTTTAATCAGGTATACATTTTTCATAGTAATAGTCTTTTTACTGATATCTGTAATACTCATTGTCCTTTGAACAGGTCCGGCTTTCATTACTAAATTGCCTTCACCTGGTAATGTATTTTGGAATATAAAACTAATGGAATAGTTCCCTTCTTTAACAATAGAAATATCCCAGAACGCATATAAATTATCCTGGGCCCAGATATCCGGCGGTCCTTCAGCATCATTCCTGTTCAGGATAACCGGATCTTCCTCTTGTGAACCGATAACAGCACCCAAAGGTTTAAGGTTAGAACTATGGATAATCTCGTTGTAATAAGTATCGAAATTATTCTTAAGTTCCATGGCTATTGAAGGATTATTCTCTACAATATTATTCTGCTCAAAGGGATCTTCTCTGATATTGAAAAGTTCAAAATCTTCAGGATTAGCATTAGCCGGTATATGACCAACAAGTTTATAATCTCCTTTTCTTACGGCAATATTCCTGTATGGTTCAGGCATACCTCTTTGCCAGTGGAAAAACAACGGCCGGTCTTTCCATGAAGGTTCTTTACCTTTGATTACCGGCAACAGACTTTTGCCATCGAGGTTAGCGTCAGGAAGGTTTATGTTGCAGATATCCAATATGGTAGGAAGAATGTCAATATGAGCTGCCGGAGTTTCAATTTCTTCATTCAAAGACGAACTATTAAAGGGATAGTGAATAAAAAAAGGTACTCTGATACCTCCTTCATAAACCATTCCTTTTCTTCCTCTTAAACCACCTGTGTATCTTATTTGCTGCGGACCATTATCGGTGAGAAAAATAATAAGACTGTTTTTATATATTCCAAGCTCTTTCAGTTCAGAGAACAGGTGTTTTAAATTGTCATCAATATTGGAAACCATTCCGTATACTTTTCTGGCAGATTCTTTATGAAATTCATTCATCCCCTGGATTGGATAACCTTTTATTTTATACCGGCTGGTATCAAAAACCAGATCTTTGTATTCCTTATAATATTCTTCGGGTACTTGAAGGGGAGTGTGTGGTGCATTGAATGAGAGATAGACAAAAAAGGGATTATCCTTGTTTTTATGAATAAAATTGATGGCACCGTTTGTGAAAACGTCAGAACAATAACCTTTCTTTTCCACAGGTTTACCATCTTCAAAAAGTACCGGGTCAAAATAGGAACTGTCAAATTCGAAATAATTATAAACATCACCTACTTGTCCCATTCCACCACTCGGGTGTACCAGTGTTTTTGTGAATCCCTGGTCTTGTGGCCTGAAAGGGTAATTATCACCAAGATGCCATTTGCCAAATATTCCTGTCCGGTATCCATTATCTCTAAGTATTTCCGCAATTGTTATCTCTTCGGTTGCCATAGTTGCTCCACCGTTATACGTATCGTAAATACCTGTTCTGAGGTGATATCTGCCTGTCATAAGACTTGCCCGGGTGGGAGCACAAACAGGACAAACATAAAAATTGGTAAATCGGATACTTGATGATGCAAGCTTATCTATTTCTGGTGTCCTGATATCAGGATTGCCATGGTATCCGAGGTCGCCGTATCCCTGGTCATCGGTCATAATAAGGATAACGTTGGGTTTTGGTGTGTCTGTGCTTTTATTATTGTTACATGAGGCAAGAAAAGTCAGGAGAATAAGGAAAGTTATCAGTTTCATTTTGAATTAATTTATTGTTCGAAACTATTTAATTTATTATTTAGTTGAATTTTAACCTGCTGAGGTACAGATTCAAGTTTTATACTTTCCTTATATAAAGAAACGGCTTTTTGTTTGTCACCGGACTCTTCATAAATATTACCAAGTAAGAATATTGCATCAACGTAACCCGGATCTTTTTTTAGAATTATTTTCAGTTCACCGGTTGCTTGTTTAGTGTGATTGTTCTGATTCAGGAAAAATGCATAGGTATATCCGTATTTTAAATTGTCAGGGTAGGACTTATATGCCTGCCGGCTGTATTCGATTGCTTTTTCCAGATTCTCTTTGGATACGAGAATACTAAGATTATATGCTGATACGGAAGATTCAGGATTTATTTCAAGAACTTTTTGCAGATATTTGATTGCCATATCCGATTTACCTGTTTCTGCAGACAGGAGTCCCATATTTAGAAGTGCAGCTTCGCTTTCGGGATCAATCTCAAGTGCCCGTTGTAAAATCCTTTCAGCATTGGCAGGATCATTTAGTTGTGAATATACAATACTGCTGTTTATTAAAGGTTCGAGCGCCTGATCGTACAGTTTATTGGCAGTTTCATATGAGAGGATAGCTTTATTTAGCTGCCCCTGGTAATGGTAAAAGTTACCAAGGTTATAGTGTGAACTCCAGTTATCAGGACGTGTAATAAGAGAATTTTTATACTCTTCAAGAACATTGTTTACAATTTGTTTTTCCTCAATAGAGAATTCATTAATTGGAACAGCTGATAATGAAGATGCTGCTGCAAGCCTGACTACCCTGTACTTGTCTTTTGCTGCATTAAGCAATTTTCCAATTACTTCAGGCCGGGGATTTGAGATCATAGCATTTGCTGCGGCTGACCTTACAAGCGGAGATTTATGATTAAGTTGCTTCTCAATAGATGGCCATTTTTCTTCCGATTCACAACCGGCTAGCAGACGTATCAGAGACGTTGTAAATACAGCATCCATCCGGTTACTATCAAGAGCTTCCAGCATTTTATCCGGGTTGCTCCAGTTTTGCTCACGTGCTGCATTTATTAAACCGGCATTATACAGAACCGGTGCCTGGTAATCACGGTCTCTCCATTCTTTAACAAACTTATTTGCCCATTCAGGGCTCATATCATCATGGCATATATTACATGCATTAGGTGATTTAAACTCGATGGTGGCTGAAGGCATTGGTGGTCTCATTGAGTGGTCGCTTCTAACCATCCTCCCGAATTTAGTTTTAGGCATATGACAGTTTATGCACCGGCTGCCCTCACTATCGGCATTATGATGAGTGTGAGCCACAAAATTATTGACATTTTCTTTATGGCAGGACATACAAGCCTGGTTTCCTTCAGCTACGGTTCCGTGATAACGATACCTGCCGCTTGAAGTATGACAATGTATGCAGTCAAGCTGACCTGATTGCACACACTCACTTTGCATCCATGTGGTATGAGTGTAATTTTCTCCCAGATCCCTGCCATCGGGATAAAAATCAGGATTTTCGAGAGTGATCAGGTCAAAATGATCGAAAAATGTTTCTCCAGGCGGATAAGATGAGGTAAGAGGTCGCATTTTGGCATGACACGATGCACAGGAAGAATTATGCTGATCGTGAGTAAATGTTTTTGTGACAATTATTTTCAGATCTTCCGGAATATTTTCTTCTCCGGCTTCCTCACAAACACGGATATGTTCACTGCAGGGTCCGTGACAGGTTTCACAGTTAATTCCGGATTCTTTCCATAAAGTATTATAAGTGAGTGTATTCATATCGAAATTTGTCGCCAGCTGACTGACGTGACAACTATAGCAAGTGGTATTAAAAGTGTAGAGAAAATCTTTCCAGCTAACCGCTTCATCAGGTATGTTATTGGCAAAATGGCGAATTGCACTTTGGGGATTGTCGTACCAGGTTGAGTCGTTCAGATCGTAAGCCAGGGGGAGTGTTTGTAAACGCCCTTTAGTAATTGGTGTAAGAAAATAATATACATTTTTTCCTCCGAGTGCCCAGGTAGCTATATACTTGTTTGCCTGTTTGCCATCTGTTTCAACGCAAATAAGAGTGGTGTCTTCAATTATCATACGATATTTTTTCCCCTCAATCAGAATACCATGTTCCATAGAAGGGATCTCTGTTTTAAGAAATGATGCAGTTATTGGTTGCATTGCCTTTCCGTGATGGGAGTTAGCCCAGAGTCCGTAAAATTCTTCATGACAACTCCTGCAGCTTTGAGAACCGGTGTATTCATTGAGAGATTCTTTCCGGTTTTGATTTTTACATCCTGACCAGGAGAGTACAATAATAAGTATTGTTAATGGTATTAAAAGCAAGAAAAACTTATTCATCATTCAAAAAAAGTTCAATCACAGGGATTTCAACATCAGGTTTTACTACCGGTAACATAAGGATAATATCCTTTTCTTTTAAGGATTCCTGGTAAGTGACATTATGCCTGGGTTTGCCGAATTTGATTTCTGAAGCATCGTGTAAAAACTGAGCATACCTGACCTTACTGCCAAACCCTTTTAATGTTAATCTTCCCATTGGATAATCAAGCAAATGTACATATAACCTGTTGTTTTCGGGGTTGTAGGTTAGCAGGCAATTATCGGGTTTCGGAAATTTATCAGGAGCCTGAGTACAGTTGTAAATTGAACGACTGTTAAATTTCATCCATTTACCCATGTCTTTCAAACGGTACTGAGCTCTGAAGTCAAAGTTACCCCGTGCTGTTGGTCCGACATTAAGTAAAAGGTTCCCTCCTTTACTTACTGATTCAATAAGCAGAACAAGTAATTGCTTATTACTTTTCCATGTAGCTTCGTCACGGTAGTAACCCCACGATCCGGAAAAAGTCTGGCAGGTTTCCCATGGTATTTTTTTGCCATTTATTTCCGGCCATTTTGAAACTTTATATTGCTCCGGGGTGGTAAAATCCCATCCCCCTTCTATATCTTTCAGATCAAGCCGGTCGTTAACAATAATTCCGGGTTGCAACTCACGCACCATTTTAAGCAGACCTTCCGAGTCCCAGTCATCATGACCTTTTCCATGTTTACCTGAGGGAAAGGAGTAATCCAGCCAGATAACATCAATCTTTCCATAATTAGTTAAAATTTCCCTTACCTGGTTTTTTAAATATTCCCTGTATTTGTTCATATCCCTGCCTTTGTTCAGCATATTATATTCGTCGTCGGTTTTGGCACTTTGGGGATGGTTCCGGTCAATAGTATAATCGGGATGGTGCCAGTCGATAATGGAATAATAAAACCCAACTTTTAATCCTTCTGCTCTGAATGCCTCTACCCATTCTTTAATTATATCTTTATTATAGGGTGTGTTTGTTACATTATAATCGGTATATTTTGAATCGAACATACAAAAACCTTCATGATGTTTTGATGTTATCACAGCGTATTTCATACCGGCTTCTTTTGCCATTTTAGCCCACTCGTGCGGGTTGAACATATCAGGATTGAAAAGATCAAAATATTTCTGGTATTGTTCGTCAGTGATCCGTTCATGTTTTTTTACCCATTCATGGCGGGCAGCCTGGGCATATGATCCCCAGTGGATAAACATTCCAAACCGGGCATTTGTCCACCACTCCATTCTTTCTGCTTTTTGCTCAGGTGTTTCCTTTGGCAGTTGGGCATAGAGGTTCATGTTTAAGATGGCAATTAATACAAGGATCAAAACTTTAGGGAAATTTAATGATTTCATTGATATAGATTTCATTTATAAATATGGAGAAAATAGCTTTACAAAGTAATTAAAAAATTGAACACTGATGACACGGATACAGCAGATAATCAAGGATAAAAAATAAATTAAATATTATTGCTAACCATTCCATAAAGCATCTCAATCTCTTCTTTCCACAATTCGTCGTTGGGTGTTTCAAGGATTAAGGGTATGTCATTCATTCGCGGATCATTCATAATCATTTTAAAAGTATCTATTCCAATAAAACCATTACCGATCTGGTCATGCCGGTCAACCCGCGATCCAATTACTTTTTTCGAATCGTTGAGGTGCATACCCTTCAGATATTTGAAGCCAATGATCTCTGAGAATTTTTGGAATGTATTTTCATAAGCTTCTTTTGTTCTAAGGTCGTAACCACTGGTAAAAGCATGACATGTATCAATACAAACACCCACACTGTTTTTATCTTCAACATGATCGATAATAAGCCTGATTTGTTCAAATGCATAACCCAGGTTTGAACCCTGCCCGGCAGTATTTTCTATAACTGCTGTCACACCTTTTGTCTTGTCAAGTACCCAATTGATAGATTCAGCGATGGTTAACAGGCACTTTTCTTCAGATATCTGTCTTAAATGACTTCCCGGGTGAAAATTAAGTCGGTCTAAGCCAAGTTGTTCGCATCGCTGCATCTCATCAAGGAATGCATTACGTGATTTCTCCAGTCCTTCCTTTTCCGGGTGACCCAGGTTGATCAGGTAGCTGTCATGAGGAAGGATTCTATCAGGAGTATAACCGTGTTTTTCACAATTCTTTTTAAAACCACTGATATTTTCCTGCGTAAGCGGACTGGAAACCCACTGCCGCTGATTTCTTGTAAATAATGCAAATGCCTTTGCACCAATTTTGTGTGCATTTACCGGGGCATTTTCAACCCCACCTGAACTGCTTACATGAGCACCTAGATATTTCATGGTATATATTTTAATGTTAAGCTATTCATTTTTTCCCTTACGACAGGGCGCCCAGTCGCCTCGTCTCTTTTTATTCACCATTAAATTTCTTGATTGCCTTAAACATAGCCAAAATATTTTCAACCGGTACGTTTGCTTGAATATTATGTACTGCATTAAAGACAAAGCCACCGTTTTTTGAGAATATTTCGCAATTATCAAGTACCTGTTTTTCTACTTCCTGTTGCGTACCGAATGGAAGTACTTTCTGTGTGTCAATGCCACCACCCCAGAATACTATCCGATCACCAAACTTATTTTTCAAATGGGCCGGGTTCATACCTTTTGCATTTATTTGTACCGGATTCAGAATATCAAAACCGACTTCAATAAACAGATCAATAAATGGCTCTACTGATCCACAGCAATGTTTAAAAGTTTTCCATTCTGTGTTTTGATGAATCCAATCATTCATTTTCTTATAATATGGAAACCAGAGGTTACGGAAAGTATCTGCTGAGCAAAATTGTGATGTTTGTGTTCCGAAATCTGTTCCGCAAAGCATAATAACATCAATATGTTCACCTATTACATCATTGAATTTCTTGAAGTTTTTCAGAGCAATATCAGTTTGTTTTTCAAATATTTCGTGAATATAATCCTGCCTGATAACAGTAGACATATACCATTCAGTAATATCACGAATCCCTTTAGGATGTTTCAATTGCACTGCAGGAACAAGGGCTATATCCCCTAATCCTGTACCACTAAAATTGGCAACCATGGCTTTCCCCTTTTGATAGTTTTTGTTGACCTGATTCTTCCAGAAAGCCAGATCATCATCACTAACAAGCCCAAATTCTTCAAGGTTATCTTTCGTATCCAGTTTGGTTTCATCGATAGGATCCTGCCTGATAATTGCATCGTAAAAATATCCGTCCGAAGGCATTTTTGCTGATGGTTTAACGGAAATATCTCCTTCAGGAAACAATAAATAATCACCGTTTTGATCTTTCTTTATCGGGAATTTTCCGGGAACAAGAATTGTTTGTCCCCACGGGGTTTTAAATTCTTTCCAGTTTTCGTTTGCAAAACCAAACATATTATTCTTACCGAATAATCCAATTGTATCAATTCCCAGTATATCTGCCAATTCATCATCAATTTCACCAAGCATCTGGTATGGATCGATCATTTTTACAGGAATGTCTTTCAATCCATAGGCACTTCTTAATTTATAAATAGGCAGGACATGTATTCCGGATACAGGTGTAGAGCCGAAATCCATTGGAATTTTGTCCGGTTGATTATGCGAAAGAGAAGTTAGAATTCGATTTTTTGAGTTCATAATATAATTTTAAAGTTAGTATTTTTGGTTAAAAATTTACTTTTTACTAAGATCCAGAAGTTCAATTTTCCTGAATTCAGTGGAATGACTTTCTGCCTGGATTGCAATATGTCCTTCTTTTAATAGTGTGCCTTCTGAAATTGGAAACCCCTCAGGTAATTCACCACCGATCTGTGGTTTTGTATATGTTAACACAGTATCTCCTTCCAGAACATGGTGAATTATGCTGTCTCCCAGAACAATCATTTCTGCAGTTACCCATTCATAGGCAGGATATGTTTTAGAGCTGGAACCGGTGCAATGATTTGTAATTAGTTCTCCATTCATTACTATATTTGTTCCGGGGGTACAGACATTTGATGTTGTACGTTCATCTTCCCCATATCCTCCAAGGAATTGTGCTTCAATTGATACAGGGAAATCCTGGTCTAACAACATGCTCTCTGCCGACTGGCTATGCAACATCGCTCCATTATTAAATATTCCCCAGCCTGGTCCGCCATGAACCTGTTCCCCAACAAACCGGTATTCCATACGGAGAATATAAGAAGAGAATTTCTCCCTGGTTATCAGATGTCCGAATTCACCATTAAAATTTTCATACTGGCTGTATGATGCTTTAAGAATTCCGTCTTCAACATAAAAAGTGTTCTTATAATTGTCATTCAGTTCAAATCCGGAAATTTTTATATCCCATCCTGTCAGATCTTTCCCATTGAAAAGTTGGATCCATTCGTTTTTTTCTTTTGGTGCCGGTTTACATGAGACAGCCAGTAATAAAATTAAAAAATAGTGAATTTTCATTTAAATAAATTTATTTGTAATAATTATTTTTGTATTTCATCTTCGATAACACCCTGTTTCTTTACCACAGGTGGATAGATATCAGCACGTTTCAAATCAACCTGTTTTTTTACCACTTCAGGTTCAGGCTTGATATTTGATGAAAAACCGGGTTTAGCATACCAGTATGATGTCATGGCGAAATTGATTTTTGTTTTGGCCCAGTGCCATATTTCTATATCCGACTTAATTTTATGATTAAATGGCATAGCATCCAGTGAGCGGTAGCGCATGTTGACGGTCATGCCGGGGTGAAAGTTCCCATTCCCGGTAGGCTGAGCGATGAACGGGTGAGAAAAAGTTTCAGGCCGGCACCAGGCATAGCCATAATAATCTTCAGTACCGGTTCCGATACATGAAGGAAAAATATCGTTATCGACAAATATTTTTTCATCACCTTCGCCCCACCAGGCATCGGCTGTATTAAATACTGTTAAAGCATCGCCAGCATATAGTCCCTTTCCTTCAAGGGTTACATAATTAACATCAAAATGCCAGCTATCTTTTTGTTTCTCTTCAGGCAGGTAACTGCTTATATGATGGTATTCATGCCATGATGTTCCGAAATACATGCTTGATCTGTTCCATTCGTAGTCAGAGATATGTACAGCAGCATCCAGGTTTATTCTTTGACTTCCATAGTTAATTATTTTCACAAGGCATTTTTCACGGAATGGCATAACCCACCGTGATATCATTAAGCCATCCTGACTTACTTCGCTATACCATGTTTTGGATTGATAAATCTGATATCCTGTGCCAAAAAAATCACCGATAGGACACCATACTGTTTGCCTGCCATCAAATGAAATGGAGAGCACAGTTGAGCGTAATGCCTGGTTAGTATCTATGGCATCCAGATTGATCAATAATTTCCGAATAGCCTGATCTTTACTATTAATATTAATTATTAGTGTATCTCCCGGATGCAGGATTTTTGATTCCGGACATCTTTTTAATTGACTAATATCAATCTCAGGATTTTTCAGGTTCTCTGCTGTACTTTTCATAGTAGATACTGCCCTGCCAAGAATCTCAGGTGAGAAGCTTTCAACCTGAGTCCCTTTTTCATAGGTACGGTAATTGATGTTATAATAAACACTGGGTTTACGGCGTTTTTCACCAATTAATACCGAATCACATTCGTATGTGATCTTGCAATGTTTTGCATAGGGGAGGGGCATGTAGAGATTGTGTCCGCGCCTCTGGTAATCGGTCTTTGGAGACACAGAGGTGCTCAATGGTTCTTCTGCCAGCAATCCACCGCTCAGTACTTTCAAGACACTATCTTCAACAACCGGTTGCGATTCATAATCAATATAAATTCGCAGTGTTCCTTCTGAGGCACCTGCACCGGCAAAAGTCATCCAGTATCGTACAATGGCACCGGGTCCGTTAGAATCAAACAGCACAAATTCACGTCTTCCGCTATTTGTTTCCTCACGGATAAATTGTGTATAGTCACTGTTGGCGAACCAACCTTCCTGGTCAGCGCTGATACTTCTTTGGTCATAACTGCTAAACTGCTTAACAGTATAATTAGGTGCCGGGAAATAGGTTAGAATTTCCCTGTCTGTCATTTCCTGTAGAAGCGATTCAAGGGTTATTTTTTCATTTGTACAGGAAAATAATATTGCAAGGGCAATGATTATTGCAGATTGAACTACAATTTTTTTCATGATTATATTTATTCTTCTTTAATATATTTCTGAGTGATTTTCCCACTGTCTTTATCTTTAAGAATCAATTTTATTTGTCCATCTTGGAATACCCCAGTCTTTAGCAGACTGTTTTGCTTTTTCTTCATTTCGTGAATAGATCATATGTACTCTGTCCCTACCTCTCTGGCTGTGCAGGGCCATTGTGTAAAACATACCTATTAAGCCCGTACCAAGCATTGTGATTTTATGTTCTTTTAACATAATGATTTACTTTTTTGTTTGTCATATTATTTCAAAAATAATTATGTATAAATTTCTAAATTTACTAAAATTATTCGGAGTGATAGATCCATGCAAAATTAAACCTAAGTATGACGATTTTTAAATTGATATATACTCATGTATTCACTTGTAATATCAGCAATATCTAAAATCTGGTTACTATTTTGTATTAACGAAGGATAAAACACTTTTAAGTTGTATGCCATGCTAAAATCCACCTACAAATAGCACGTTTGCAATTCGCACATGGCAATACTCAACCAAAAATTGCAAAAGAGATATTTTAAGCCATCGCTCTTATTGAAATTCTAACTTTAGTATGTAGCAAAAAAAGAAGACCATAATTAACTTTGCACATATTAAATTATTTAGAAATTATCCGTAATATTACCTAAAATGTTTTATTTTTGCATTATGAAATTATCTGAATTCTATAAATATTTTCCTGACGAATCAACTTGCTGTCAAATATTAAGATGTATTAGAGAGCAAGAAGGTGTTATTTGTAAAAAGTGTGGAAGCGTTGAGCATTATTGGAAAAAAGATAAGAAGAGTTTTGAATGTAAAGAATGTAATTATAGAACATCACTTAAAAATGGTACTATTATAGAGCACAGTAATTTACCATTAAAATATTGGTTATCTACTATAGCTTATTTGAATATCATAGGGAAAAAAATATCAGCACTTGAACTTCAAAAAGAAATTGGGCATAAACGTTATGAGCCAATTTGGTTTATGTTGAAAAAAATAAAGAATATTTCTAAAGCTGATAATTTCCTTTATAAGATATCAGATTATATTCAGATAGATGAAAATGGAATTAAATATATAAATAATAAGAATTCCCATCTCCCCTGAAATATTAACCCATATAAAGGGAATGGCCGATCATAGCAGAGGTAAGGTTTTGCCGGCCATTTTAAAAATGTAGATATTAATAATCATTTAAATAATAAATAAGATGAAAATATTATTAGCAACAGAAAGTAATACTTTAGAAAGTAAAATTGCTAAAAGATTTGGTGAGGCTCCTTATTATTTAATTTACAATAGTGACACTAAAGAAACAGAGGCCAGAGTTAATCATGGGCATGATGATAATCATTCCGGATTAATTGATTTAGTTAACGAAGGAGTTTTGCATTATATTATTGGTAATACTGGTCCAAATGCATTCAATGTTTTAGATGATCGAAATGCTGAGCTTTATTTAGCAAGAGGGGTTGTTGCAAAAGACGCTTTAGATGCTTTTCTAAATAATAAACTGGAAAGGCTTACAAAAGCTACGTTAAAAAGACCCATTCGTAAAAAATGAAATGAATACATATTCATTAAATCTATACTTTAAAACATAAAAAATAGGAATATGACAAAATCAGGAAGAAACAGTGGAACCGGCCGTGGAAAAGGCTTTGGGCTGGGTGGTGGCCACGGAAGAAACAAAGGTGGCGGATATAGTGTTGGAGGGTATTGCGTGTGTGCTAAATGCGGTACCAAAGTTCAACATCAACAGGGTGTTAAATGTACAACCCTGAAATGCCCTAAGTGCGGACATACGATGATCAGAGAGGAGTTGTTGAATGATAAGCGTTCCAAAGATTAAAGGAATTTTATCTTTTGTCCTTTCGATTAGGATTAACTTTTGGCCACTTTACCAAAATGAAAAATTTGGTCGCTATTACAAATGGATTAATTATTGAACAGGAATGAAATTAATAAATATCTTGATGTATTGGAAGCAGAAGGTAAAATCGAGTCTATTTGGAAGGATAGAGGTGTGTTTTATCGGGTTATTCATAAATAGTATCATATAAAATCAAAATAATGAAAAAAACAGGCTTAGTAGTAAATCCCATAGCAGGAATGGGAGGCAGCGTTGGATTAAAAGGAACCGACGGAGAAACTTACAAAAAGGCACTGGAATTAGGAGCAAAACCAACTACCCCGCAAAGGATTGAAGAAACACTTGCTTTGATTAAAAGGAAAGATCTTTACTTTATCGTTGCTCCGGGCAGAATGGGGGAAGATTTTATAAAAAAGTTTGATTTTAATTATGAAGTTGTATCCAAAATAGATGAAGAAACAAATGCGGATGATACCAAAAGAATTATTCGCGAGATGATGGAAAAAGGTATTGATCTCCTGATTTTTGTTGGCGGTGACGGCACTGCAAGAGATGTATACGATGTTCTGGGTTTAACAATTCCGGTTGTGGGGATTCCTTCGGGAGTTAAAATGTTTAGTCCTGTTTTTGCGCTTTCAACATTTGCTGCTGCAGAAATTATCAATAATGAAACTAAGCAGGTTATCGAAAAAGAAGTTCTTGATATTGACGAAGAAGCCTTCAGAAAAGGAAAACTGGGAGCTAAATTATATGGTTACCTGAAAGTGCCGAAAAACTTAAGTCTCTTGCAAGGCAAAAAAGAGCCTTCTAATGTGACTAAACCGGAGAAAATCAGCAAAGAAGAAATTGCACAGTATATTTTTGAAAAAATTGAAACCTACGTACTTTATATTTTAGGCCCGGGAACAACTTTAGCAACCATTGCTTATAAAATGGATGTAAAGAAAACTTTATTAGGAATAGATGCTTTTATTAATGGACAATTAGTTGGAACAGACCTTAATGAAAAAGGCTTGCTTGGTTTAATTAAGAAATATGCTAAAATAAAAATCATAGTAACGCCCATTGGTGGAAATGGTTTTATTTTTGGCAGGGCAAGTAAACAATTTACACCGGAAGTTTTGAAATTAATAGGAAAAGAAAATGTAATTGTTGTTGCAACCGAGGATAAAATAAGCAGATTAGAATGCCTTAGAGTTGATACGGGGAATGCTAAATTAGATAACAATTTAAAAGGACATCTTAAAGTAATTACCGGATATAAAACAGAAACAATAATTGAGGTGAAATGATTTTAAAATTCTTACGCAGGTTACAGAAAAAGCCAAGTATTTTACATTAAAAAAAATATTGTGAAAAACACAATTTCA
>Ga0307991_1000881_pt1 | contig 21732 bp, 14 predicted proteins | sample EllFjometagen131_FD_203146 | JGI IMG/M metagenome (GOLD analysis project Ga0307991, IMG submission 203146) | Marine microbial communities from Ellis Fjord, Antarctic Ocean - #131 | ecosystem: Environmental > Aquatic > Marine > Unclassified | place: Southern Ocean | collected 2014-10-08 | reverse complement strand
AGCTACTATAATATTTAAATCTGCTTTTTCTGTTTCAGAAATATTAGGATTTATAATAAATTCTCCATTAATTTTAGCAACTCTAACTTCTGATATAGGACCATTAAATGGTATATCAGAAACAGATATAGCTGATGATGCTGCCAATGCAGCCAATACATCAGGAGCAACATTTTCTTCTCCTGATATTAATTGTATTTGTACCTGAATTTGAGCATGAAAATCATCCGGGAATAATGGTCGCAAAGCTCTGTCAACGAGTCGGGAAATCAGCACTTCATAATCAGATGGTCTGGCTTCTCTCTTAAAAAATCCACCTGGAAATCTGCCAAGAGAAGCATATTTTTCTTTATAATCAACAGAGAGTGGTAAAAAATTAACTTCTTGATCAGCTTCCTTATTCGCAACAACAGTAGCAAGCAACATAGTATCACCCATAGTAACAAGTGCAGAACCATCAGCCTGCTTAGCTAACCTGCCTGTTTCTATAGAAATTTTCCTGCCATCTTCTAAATTAAAAAATTTTGTAATACCTATTTTTGACATAATATTATAATATTAGATTTTGTAAAAAAAATATATCAGGCAGTCTCGCCTGATTGAATATTAGAATTAATTTTATCCTAAGTTGAGCAATAGTAACGAAGCAAACTATCACTCAATTTGGGTTTATATTATTTACTGATAATTAGGACTTGTTGAAAAAGTTAAAATTCGGACTAAGTTCATATTTTGATTTTATTTTTATCCACAACTTGAAAATTAGAGTATCAATCTGGCGAATAACTGAACTGATATTCAAATAGTTTAAAGATTTTTTATTTATCAGTTACCCCCGCCATTTATGGTGGGAAATCAAGTAAAGACGAATATCCTTTATCATTACTAATTATGGACTTTAGCCCCAAAAATTATATCTATATCAATAATTAATATACACTATCTAAAAATTTAAGACTAATTGTATATAAAAAAGACAACTATTTAGTGTTTGTCCATAATGTCTAATTTCTTCGTTATGCTTGTCTTTCAAATCAGTCATTTACAAAAGTAAACTCCTGATTTTCAATACTGCGCAAGCCTAGAACTCGAACATTCTGAACTAAACACTTACTTTATGAACAGACACTATTTAAATTGCCTTAAAAAAACTTATTAAATAACAGTTATTTTCTAAGCTTTAACTTTTTAATAATAGTCCTATACCTTTCTATCTCATTTCTCTTTAAATAATTAAGCAATTTTCTTCTTTTGTTTACAAGTAATATTAAAGAACGTTGTGTATTTTTATCTTTTTTATTAATTTTTAAATGCTCTGTAAGATGCTTAATTCTGTATGTGAATAATGCTATCTGTCCTTCTGAAGAGCCGGTATCAAATTCTGACTTACCATAGTCCTTAAAAAATATTTTCTTTTTTATTGTTGTTAAATACATGTTTGCTTTATTATTTTTAATAAAAATGGACTGCAAATGTAATGTTTTCTTTTTTATTAAAAACAAATTTTTATGTTTTTTTGAAAATATTATTTTTTGTTTTTAAACTATAAGTTTATTCTAATAAGTCAAAAATGATATTTTTTGAAAAAAATATGATTTTGAATACCTTGATAATCAGGGATTTGAAAATCTAATTTTATCAATTTTGGAAAAAACATTTTTTATAGTGTACACAAGGATTCTATATAAAACCACAAAAATTAATATTATTTTGCAAACATACGAGATACTATTTTTTTAGTAATTTAGCACCAATTTTTTATAAATATTCACAGTTTAATGAATTTAATAATAGATTTCGGCAATACACAAAAGAAAATAGCTGTTTTTAAAAATGATATTTTAATTGAATTAAAAACATTTAAAAAAATTAGCTTAGACCATTTAATTTGTTTTACAAAAAAATATAAATATATAGATTCTGTAATAATTTCCTCAGTTGTTGATTATCCTGATTCTTTTGATGAATATTTAAGAAAAAAGTTTTTTTTAATTAAATTTAATTCTAAAATACCTGTTCCTGTTTTCAATAAATATAAGAGTCCTGATACACTTGGCAATGACCGACTTGCTGCTGTTGTAGGGGCTAATCATTTATTTCCAAATAAAAATGTCCTTGTTATTGACGCAGGCACATGTATTAAATATGATTTTATAAACTCTAAAAATGAGTATTTGGGAGGTAGTATCTCACCGGGAATATCAATGCGTTTTAAAGCTTTACATACTTTTACAGATAAACTGCCGTTAATAAACATGCAAGAACATGAAAAATTAATTGGACAAAACACTAAAGAATCAATTCTTTCAGGCGTATTAAATGGCACTATATCTGAAACAGATAAGATAATTGAACAGTATAAAAAATCATTTTCTTCTTTAAAAATAATTATAAGCGGAGGAGATAATATTTTTTTGGAAAAAAGATTAAAAAACAGCACTTTTGCAAATCCAAATATTGTATTAATTGGTTTGAATAAAATATTAGAATTTAATCATAAAAAATTTTGAGTAAAAAAAACATATATAATCCTATTTTTATAATAATATTTATTCTTCATATAAGTTTTGGTAACTTATATGGACAAACAAGGATAAGTTCTCCGTATTCCCGTTATGGTATAGGCGATATTCAAAACAATATATATCCTCCCAGTTTGTCTATGGGAGGAGTTAGCTATGCTCTTAAAAATCCAGGTTCTGTTAATTTTTCCAACCCGGCTTCTTATACAGGTTTTGATTCTTGTTCTTTTGTGTCAGAAATAGGCATTTCAAGTATGTTTAACAAACTTGAAACAACACAATTTAAAAATGATGATATTTCAAATTATACAACATTAGGACATCTGCTCTTTGGCTTTCCTGTAATAAAAATCTGGTCTGTAAGTATTGGACTGCTGCCATTCAGCAATGTTGGATATAAAATATCAGACAGTGAATTTATTCCTGATGTAGGAAATGTTGATTATCTATATGAAGGAGCAGGAGGAATTAATCAATTTTATATTGGAAATGCATTCAAAATTCGTGAAAACCTATCAATAGGATTTAATACTTCTTACCTGTTTGGCTCTTTAGATAAAATAAGAACAGTATCTATTCCTGATTCTGCTAATTTTTTTGATGTAAGAATAAAAAACTCTATTGTACCTAATGATATTTATCTTAATTATGGAATTCAATATTCAAAAATTCTTAAAAACAATTTTTCTATTAATGCAGGACTTGTATTTTCAAACTCCACTAAAATAAATTCAAAAGAAAATACTATAGCAGAAAGATTTGTCTCAACCGGCTATTATGAAGAGATTAAAGATACTTTAGAAAATTCTACCGGCATAAAAGGTAATATTGTACTTCCTGAAAGTATAGGAATTGGAATACTTTTAAGCAAAGAAGGGAAATGGAAAATAGGTGCTGACTATCAATGGCAAAATTGGTCTGAATATTCCTCTTTTGGCAACAAAGATTCTTTAAAAAACAGTATGAGACTTGGCTTGGGAGGAGAATACACACCTGACAACAGTTCTGTATCAAAATACATGAAAAAAATTCACTATAGATTTGGAGTAAGATATTCAAAAACATATTTACAGCTAAAAAATAATCAACTTAATGATTATGGAATAAGTTTTGGATTAGGATTACCATTAAGACGGAGCAAAAAAAATATTAACTTAGGATTTGAAATAGGGCAAAGAGGAACAACAAACCAAAATCTTATAAAAGAAAACTATGGAAGAATTATAATTAACTTTGCTATTTACGAAAGATGGTTTTTTAAAAGGAAATATGATTAAGGTGTTGTAAAAAAAATATTCATACCAAATAAAGTCCGGTCAGGTCGGGCATATTCGGCTACTGACGAATGACGACTGCTTAGTGTTTAACCCATTTTACTATAATAAAAATTAAATGTAAGCCCTGAAAGGGTATTATATATCAACACAGGGTGTAGCCCTGTGAATATAAATATAATACCACGCTAAGCACTGAAAGTGCGTAATCTCAATCCCATAAGTATCTTTCATCATACTCTATGCTATACACTTTCAAGAACTCTAAGTATTCTTTCCTGTAAGGTCTTTTTCCTGTAATGAATGAGATTTAACTTTTCCTAATTTTGATTATGCCCTTTCAGGGCTTAAGTCATCTGTTATTGTTCATTCACAGGACTATCGTCCTGTGTTATTGATTTTGCCCTTTCAGGGCAATTTCAAATATGTAGTATCTGCACAAAAACATTTTTAGGCACAAGTTACAAATTTGTGCCAGCGGGTGTTGGTATTTATATTGTCGTTGTTATCGTTGCAGAGACACAAAATTTTGTGTCTCTACTGCAATTAAACATAACCTTTAATTTCTAATTAATTTTCAAATCCCAATTTCTAATGGTGATTTCTGATTTTATTCAATTTTTGAAGTTACAGGATTAGCTAAATTTGAATATTTTAATAGTTCCAATCTCACAGAGCCGACAAGAATTTTTGTTTCAAGCATTATAGGTATATGATTTTTATCATCAGATACCCAAAATGTCATAGGAAAAGGTTCAGAAAACACACTTCCTGTCAATACTTTTGGTTTCATTTTTAAACATCTGAATTTGCCCAAATCTGTTTTTATTATCTCTTTACCTAAATATATAATTTTAGTAGTAAAGACGGAATCATCAAATAAGAAGTTAATAGGAATTTCTTCCCCAATTTTATAATTTGAAAAGTCAATTGTCCGTGCATAATAAAAAGCAGAGATAATGTCATGGATATTTTCAGGAACTTTTACTGTTGCTGTGCTGGTTACTGCAATATTTCTAAACTGGTCAAAGAATACATCACGGCTTTTTTTGTAGCTTCCTTCATGGACTTTTCTCATAAACAGCCATGGCACCATTGCTTCTTCGTCAAGAAATGTTTCATATTTATCAGATACTTTAAAAAACCAGTTATAAAAAGTTTTTGTTCGTCCTGTAGCTTCTATATGATATGTATCTCTGCTTTTAAATTGTTTATGTTCTTTTTTAATGGAACATACAGCTATTCCTACTGAAAGATTAGGGATAACAGGAGCTGTATAATAAGCATTATATTTTAATTTTTCTCCTCTTTTAAAAGCTTCATTTTTTACTTTACGAAGTTGCTGAGCATATAATGAAGTTGCTGTAATAAAAGTAATAATTAATAAAAAAATTGTTTTCCTCATCTGTTTATTTTTTAGTAATTAATTGATATTTAGTTATTTATACCGTTGGATAGGCATCCTACGGCATTTACATTTTTATATTACATTATTAGTAGAGACGAAGCATGCCTCTCTCTACTACAAAATTAATCTAATGCGGGTCATTCCCCTTACTTCAACAAGTTCATACACTTGTTTTTATTTTATAGTTAATATAGCAAAAAATATTCCAAAAAATAGATTTTATATTTTCAGATTACAATATTTATAATTTTTTTGGGGACAATAATAATTTTTTTGGGATTTTTACCATCTAACCATTTTTGAGATTTTTCTGCTGACAGCACATTTCTTTCAATTTCTTTGTTTGAAATATTTACAGGCAGTTCTAATTTGAATCGCATTTTCCCATTAAAAGATACAGGATACAGGTAAAAGGTTTCTTTTAAATATTCTTCGTTATATTTTGGAAAACAAGCTTTGGTAATACTATATTTATTGCCTGATAAGTTCCATAACTCTTCGGCAATATGAGGTGCATAAGGAGAAATTATAATAGCCAGGTCCTGTAATATTGCCTTTTTTTTACATTTTATTTCAGAGAGTTCATTAACACATACCATAAAAGAACTTACAGCAGTATTAAATGAAAAATGTTCTATATCCTGTTCGGTTTTTTTAATTGTTTTATGCAATATTTTTAGTTCTTCTATTGTTGGTTGTTTATCAGAGACACAAAAATTATTGTTTTCATCATGATATAAACGCCACAATTTTTTAATAAATCTAAATACACCTTCAATACCATTAGTATCCCAAGGTTTTGATTGTTCTAATGGTCCTAAAAACATTTCATATAATCTAAGTGTGTCAGCACCGTATTTTTCAACTAAATAGTCAGGATTTACAACATTATATTTTGATTTTGACATTTTCTCAATTTCATATCCGCAATGATATTTGTTATCATCTTCCGGTATAAACTTTGCAGTTTTATATTCGGGATTCCATTTTTTGAAAGAATCAATATTAAGAATATCATTTTCAACAATATTTACATCAACATATATAGGAGTTGTATCATATTTTTCTTTTAGATTAAAAGAGACAAAAGTATTAGAGTTTTTAATTCTGTAAACAAAATTAGACCTTCCCTGTATCATCCCCTGATTGATAAGTTTTTTAAAAGGTTCGTCTTTACATACGACATTTATATCATACAGAAATTTGTTCCAAAATCGTGAATAAATAAGATGTCCTGTTGCATGTTCTGTTCCGCCTATATACAAATCTACATTTTGCCAGTAATTATTATTTTGTTTTGATACGAGTGCAATTTTATTATGAGGGTCCATATATCTCAGATAATAAGCAGAAGAGCCGGCAAAACCCGGCATAGTATCATATTCAAGTGGATATCCATCTTTTGTATTCCAGTTTTTTGCCCGTGCTAATGGAGATTTGCCTATCTTGGTTGGCAGATAAGCGTCTATATCAGGTAATTTGAGTGGCAGTTCATTCTCATCAAGAACATAAGGCATTTCGTTTTTATAATAAACAGGAAACGGCTCTCCCCAGTATCTTTGGCGACTAAAAATAGCATCTCTTAACCGGAAATTAATCTTTCTTTTTCCAATACCCATTTCTTCTATTTTATTAATAATGGTATTAGTGGCTTCTTCTACATTCATTCCATTAATAAAGCCGGAATTTATTAAAACACCTTTTTTGTCATCATAAGATTCATCAGAGATATCAGCTCCGGAGATAACTTTAATTATTGGAAGATTAAAGTATTTGGCAAAAGCATAATCGCGGCTATCGTGTGCAGGCACAGACATAATAGCACCTGTGCCATATCCTGATAATACATAATCAGCTACCCAAACAGGGATTTCTTTTTCTGTAAATGGATTAATAGCATAAGTTCCTGTAAAAATTCCTGAAATATTTTTAACTTCTGAGATACGTTCTCTCTCTGAACGATTTTTTGATATTTTAACATAATCCATAACCGACTTTTTATACTCAGAAGTAGTAATTTTTTTTACCAACTCATGTTCAGGAGATAATACCATAAATGTTGCACCAAAAAGAGTGTCAGGTCTTGTTGTAAATATTTTTATTTTGTTGTCAGAATTTTTAATTTTAAAATCAACAATAGCACCCTTAGAACGACCTATCCAGTTTCTCTGAATTTCTTTAAGAGAATCTGACCATTCTAATTTATTTAAATCATCTAATAATCGCTGTGCATAAGCAGTGATTCTCAATAACCATTGTCGCATTAATTTTTTTTCAACATTATAACCACCTCTGACAGAGACACCTTCCCTGACTTCGTCATTAGCAAGAACAGTTCCCAATTTAGGGCACCAGTTGACCATTGTATCAGAGAGATAAGCTAAGCGGTAGTCCATAAGAACTTGTTGTTGCTGTTTTTCTGTCATTGTTTTCCATTGAGCACCGGTAAAAATATTTGTTCTACCAGAAGCCGCATTAATATTAATATTTCCATTTTTTTCAAACTCTTTAATTAAAAATTTTATAGGTTCTGCTTTATCAGATTTATTATTATACCAATGGTTAAATAGTTGAATAAATGTCCATTGAGTCCATTTATAATATTCAGGGTCGCAAGTTCTTATTTCTCTGTTCCAGTCATAGGAGAAACCGATTTTGTCAAGTTGTTCTCTATAATGTTTTATATTTTTTTCTGTTGTTATTGCAGGATGCTGACCTGTTTGTATGGCATATTGTTCAGCAGGCAGTCCAAAAGCATCATATCCCATTGGATGAAGGACATTAAATCCTTTTAGATTTTTATATCGGGAATATATGTCAGATGCAATATATCCAAGTGGATGACCAACATGCAATCCTGCACCGGAAGGATAAGGAAACATATCCAAGACATAAAACTTATGTTTATTATTATCTGTTTCTACCTTGAAAGTTTGATTCTCTTTCCAATATTCTTGCCACTTTTTTTCTATCTCTTTGACGTTGTAGTTCATTCTTTATAATTAATATTAACGGGAATATTTCTTAATAAAAAGTTGCTAATATAAAAAAAATATACAATTTTAATTTATAAAAAAAACAATGAATATTTTTCCTAATATGGACAAGCCATAATCAATATTTATTAACTTTTCCAAAGTTTAAAACTTTGGAAAAGTTAATATTATAATCAGGAATACCGTGTCATATATGAATAGTAATATACAATAAATTAATCAAAAAAGTTGCATTCATTACTTGAATTTAAGAAAAATTTTATTTTATAAATATGTCTAATGATATTTTTATTATTGTTTTTTTTATATTTTTACATTCTTTTAAATTTAGTTATAAATTACTAAATAAAACATTTATATTTTTAAGATTGAATATCACTATTGTCCGACTAAAAAATGAAATACAAGTTTAATTGTTACAGATTCCTCGCTATCGCTCGGAATGACAGCATAATTCGGGTAAGGGATAGGTGTGTATTTTCGCAAAGCGAAAATACACACCTATCCCCAAAAAATAATACCATTGTCATTCCGAATGGAGCGTAGCGAAATGAGGAATCTGCAATAAGGAAGCTCATATTTTGTTTTCAGTCGGACACTAATAATTGAATATATGAAAAAAAGTAAAATTACATTAATAATAGTTATAATTCTTACAGTTGTTGCTTTAATATTGATTTTACGAGGTTCAAAAGGGACAATTCGCGGTAAAATAAAGAATTTTGCTATTGAAGATACTTTAAGTGTTACAAAAATATTTCTTACTGATAAATCTAACAGGAGCATAACTCTAAAAAAAATTACTCCCGGAAATTGGCAGTTAAATAATAAATATAAATCACAGACAGAAAATGTTAATAATCTTTTAAATACAATATTTAATATAGAAGTAAAAAGACCTGTATCAAAAACAGAACATAATAATGTTATTAAAAGAATGTCGGCAATAGCTATAAAAGTTGAAATTTACCAAAATGTATATAGGATAAATTTATTTGACAAAATAAAGCTTTTCCCTCATGAAAAACTTACTAAGACATATTATGTTGGCGATGCAACAAAAGACCATATAGGAACTTATATGTTAATGAAAAACTCTTCTATTGCTTTTGTTACTTATATGCCGGGATTTAGGGGCTTTTTGTCAACAAGATATGATACTGATGAAAAAAACTGGAGAAGCCACACAATATTTAAGTATAAAATAGATAATATTAAATCTGTTTCTCTTAAATTTCCTGAAAATCCGGAATTGTCTTATACTTTAACCAAAACAAATAATAATAAATATATTCTTACATCTCTTTCAGATAATAAAGTTATTGATGATTATGATACTCTGAAAGTTTGGGATTTTTTATATTCATTCAGAAAAATATGTTTTGAAGTTCTGTTAAATGATTTTGATAAACACAAAAAAGATTCTATTTTGTCGTCAACACCTTTTCATATTTTGACAATTACAGACGTTTCCGGCAAAAGCAAAACAATAAAAACATTTCATAAAAGAGCAGGTAAAGGATATGTTGACTTTAAAGGAAATACTGTTATATATGACAGAGACAGATTATATGCCTATACTGATAACAAAGATTTTGCATTAATACAGTCTTTTGTGTTTGATAAAATCTTAAGACCTGTTACATATTTTCAAAAAAATAAAAAATAAATTAAAAAAATATTGTTTTATATTTTTATAATATAAATATAAACTATCTTTGTATTATTTTAAATAAAATTAACTTTAAAAATATATTAATATGAAATTTATTGTATCTAGCTCATTATTATTAAAAAATTTACAGTCTGTAAGCGGAGTTTTAAATCCAAATAATAGAACATTGCCTATTTTGGATAATTTTTTATTTGAATTAAATGAAGATTCTTTATGTATTAGTGCTTCGGATTTAGATACTACTATTACAGCAAAAATTCCTGTTACTAAATCAGAAGAGCAAGGAACCATAGCCATTCCTGCTAAAATTTTGTTGGACTCTTTAAAAACATTTTCAGATGTTCCTGTTACTTTTGCAATAAATCAGGAAACATTTAGAATAGAGATTTCAGCAGGTGAAGGCAAATATAAAATTACCGGATATAAAGGTGAAGAATTTCCCAAGATACCGATTTTGGAAAATGTTGCTTCTATAGAAATTAATTCATCAATATTAAGTAATGCTATTAGCAAAACAATTTTTGCCACAGGCAATGATGAATTACGGCCAGTGATGTCAGGCATCTATTGTGAGTTATCTCCTGAAAAGAGCATTTTTGTTGCTACTGATGCCCATAGATTAGTTCGTTATATAAGAACTGATGTCCAATCTGATGCTGCAGCATCGTTTATATTACCCAAAAAACCATTAAACCAAATAAAAAATATATTGTTAAATGCAGATACTAATGTCAAAATTGAATATAATGAAACAAATGCATCATTTTCCTTTGATAATATAAATTTGGTTTGCAGATTAATAGAAGGAAATTATCCTAATTATGAAGCAGTAATACCTCAGGAAAATCCTAATAAACTAACAATAGAAAAATTACCTTTTTTAAATTCAATAAAACGTGTATCAATTTTTGCAAATCAATCTACATATTTTATAAAATTTAAGATTACTGGCAGAGAACTGGTAATTTTGGCAGAAGACCTTGACTTTTCTAATGAAGCAAAAGAAAGATTAAATTGTCAATATGAAGGAGAAGATATTGAGATTGGCTTTAATGCCAGATTTATTGTCGAAATGCTTAATAATCTTGAATCCGATGAAGTTTGTTTGAATATGTCAGCATCAAACAGAGCAGCTATCTTTTTGCCAGTTAATAAAGAAGAAAAAGAAAAAAAAGAAGAAGATATCTTAATGCTTGCTATGCCTGTAATGCTTAATGATTAAAGAATATATAGATTAAGATTTAGGTAACTATACTGAAACAATATTGAAACAAGTTCAACATAAAGTTCAGGGTGACGTTGTTCAGCACAAGTTTTATCTTGTTAAAAATGTTTACTCTGTATAACATCAAATGTCAAAATAAAATTTAATGCTAAAATAAATTCAGTATGTTTTTGCAAACATACAAGTTACAAAGTTTTTTTTATCTTTGTGCAATTAATAATTAAAATGATTTATTAACCTGTAAAATTTATTATTATGAATTTATTAACTCTTTATTTAATAGTTATTTTTTCAATAGCTTTAGGTATAACTGGTATTATTTTACTAATACTTGGTTTAGCACAAAAAAAACAAAAATTGTGGTTATCCGGTGCTATTGCTTTATTTATTAGTTTAGCTTTATGTATTATGAGCATTTTTATAGGAGTGAAAAAAATTATTAATAAAACAAAAGTAAAATTCCATATTAAACAAAAAGTAGAAAAACAACATGATAATAAAGGCACCACTTATTATTACAACTATAATAACGAAGAGGATGAAGATAGTGATGAAGAAGCAGATGATAACCTGGCTGGGGAATTTTTTACAAAAGTAATATCCGGAGATATTGAAGATTCTGAAGAAAACCCCGTTTTAATTAAAATTTTTGTTCAAAATAATCTTATTGATAAAGGTATTCAGGTTGAAGAAGTAAGAAAAGCAGAGGATAATAAAATTATTTCTTTACATGTTATTTTTGATAATAACTTTAAAGGTAAATTAAAATTAAATATTTTTGGTCTGGATAAAGCAAAATTAGGGAGTAGCGATTTTGTTGAAATTGATCAAAAGGCAGGGATAGCATCATATTTAGATTTTGAGTTTAAAGAAAATGTTTGCTTTTCAGATGCTGATTATTGCACCTTGATAGAGTATGAATAGTGTCTGTTCATAAAGTAAGTGTTTAGTTCAGAATGTTCGAGTTCGAGGCTTGCGCAGTCCTGAAAATCAGGAGTTTACTTTTGTAAATGACTGATTTGAAAGACAAGCATAACGAAGAAATCGGACATTATGGACAAACACTAAATAGAAATATATTATATTTTTAATGTTGGGAAAAGAAAAAATCCAGAAAATATTTGATTCTTTTAATGAATTAAAGGTCTTGGTTATTGGTGATGTGATGATTGATTCTTATCTGTGGGGAGACGTAGAAAGGATATCGCCTGAAGCACCGGTTCCTGTTGTTAATATAAAGAAGAAAGAAAATCGTCTTGGCGGAGCAGCTAATGTAGCTTTAAACATCAAAGCATTGGGAGCAAATCCTATTCTTTGCTCTGTAATAGGAGACGATGATAAAGGAGATTTATTTTTTAATCTTCTTAAAAAACAAAATATAAGCAATAAAGGAATTTTAAAAAGTAATAATCGTATTACCAGTGTAAAATTTAGAATAATAAGTGGCAATACACAGATGCTCAGAGTTGACGAAGAAACAGATTTGAATATTAATTTTGAAGAAAAAAAGAAACTTCTGTGGATTATTAACAATTTATTAGAAAAAGAAAAAATAAAAGTTATTGTTTTTGAAGATTATGACAAAGGAATTATTTCCTCTGATTTTATTCAAAAAATTATTTCAAAAGCAAAAGAATTAGACATTCCTGTTGTAGCTGACCCTAAGACAAGAAATTTTAAATCATACAAAAACATTTCATTGTTTAAACCTAATTTGAAAGAGTTAAAACAAGGGCTAAAACTTGATTCTGACCCGCAAAATATTAAAAATTTAGCTGACATAATTAATGATTTTCAAAACAAACAGAACATAAAAAATATTTTGGTTACTCTTTCCAAAGAAGGAATATTTGTTAGTTCTAAGCAATCATTATATAAAGATAAAAATATAACAGTTAAAACCATACCTGCATATATACGCAATATTGCTGATGTTTCAGGTGCCGGTGATACTGTTGTTAGTGTGGCTGCCTTATGTATAGCATTAAATCTTGATCCTGAAATTATTGCTTCAATATCAAATATAGCAGGCGGATTAGTATGTGAAAAAGTTGGTGTTGTGCCAATTGATAAAAAAAGATTTCTTAAAGAAGTGTTATTATTGTTATCAGACAAAAGTTAAAAAAAATATCTATATTTGCATTTTTATCGGGCGGTTAGCTCAGTTGGTTTAGAGCATCTGGTTTACACCCAGGAGGTCATAGGTTCGATTCCTATACCGCCCACATAAGAGAGGACTTCTAATTTGACAGAGGTCTTTTTTTTTATTCTTTTGTTATATAAAAATGCTAAAAAACATTTCAAAATTTATATTAAAGGCCTTTGGATGGAAAATAATTGCTAATATTACTCCTGAAATAAAAAAAAGTGTTCTGATTGTTGCTCCGCATACAAGTAACTGGGATTTTGTTATAGGACGAATGGTATATTTTGCTTTAAATGTTAATGTTAAATTTTTGATAAAAAAGGAATTTTTTAGATTTCCATTAGACCAAATACTTAAAAAATTAGGTGGCATACCTGTTAAAAGGGATAGCGCTAATTTGGTTGTTAATCATATTGTTAATATTTTAAAAAAAAATGATTCACTTATTATAACAATTACACCTGAAGGCACTCGCAAATATAATGCGCATTGGAAAAAAGGATTTTATCACATAGCACAATCAGCTAAAGTTCCAATAGTATTGGGATATTTAGATTATAAGAAAAAAGAAGCCGGTATAGGACATGTTATTTATACGTCAGGTAATTTTGATAAGGATTTTAAATTTATTGAAGATTTTTACAGAGACAAGACAGCTAAATATCCTGATAAGTTTAATTTAACTAAAAGAGAAAATAGATACTAATCCTCATGTTTTATAATAAAAGACCCTGTAGGTTTATTTATAGACCAGCTGACAAAATTTTCGTTTGATGTAAAGCCCTCTCCAAAAAGAACTTCCTCTTTAGTAGTGATTTTTACAAATTTATCAGAATAAATAGTTCCTTTGTTTTGGTCCCAGATAAGATGTTCTGTATTTAGTCGTTCTTTTTTTTGGTAGTTAATAACAATAACATTATTTTTTGCTTCCACTATATGCTTTTTCTCATAGTTTATTGCATAATTGGCAGTTATAGAAGATGTAATATTTTTTTTTAGAGAATCATAAAATACTACTTTCATTCCTTTGGGTAATTCAATATAAGGATTATCACTTACATATCTGTTTGAGACAGGTGCTGTTAAAAGTATCTCAACCCGACCGGAATCGCTATATGTAAATTCAACATCTTTGGTTATTTCTACAGGAGAATTATCTCTGGCACATATTGAACTTACCGTCTTAATATCATTTTTGCATGAAAAGAATATGATTATAAATAATAAAAGGACAACAATACTTTTAAAATATATGAATGTTTTATTTATTTTCATTAAAAAAATTTATCTGACTGTTGTTATTTCGTTAATCCAACATCCAACAGTATAGCTATCACCTTTTTTAAAATTATAAAAAAAGACGGTTTCGTTGTTTGGAAAATGTTGTCTGTATATATTTATTTTTTTATTTACAATAGATTCTAATGAACTATCTATATTTTTTGCTTTATTATATTTATCTACTGCTATCCAATATACAGCTTTTTCTTCCAGTTCATCTTTATTGCATAATTTTGAACTGGCAGCATACATATCACCAATTAAAAGGTATGGTCTGCCATCGTCAGTTCTTATTTTGGCTGCTTTATAAGCATACGAACGAGCCAAAGGATATTGCTTAAGATTTTTATATATATCTGCTAATAATAAATAGCTGTCTGCTTTATCTTCTTCTCTTTCAAAAAGTTTTATTGCTTCAAGCAAATATTCAGCAGATTTTTGGTATAGTTTTTTGGCTGAACACATTTTACCCATTAAGCAAGCTGACTCAGCAGAGGGATGTAACTTATTAAGAGCTTCTGTGGCTTCAAAAAACAAAGAATTTTCAGTGCACTCTTTCTTATTTAGAACCGTTGTTATCTTTTTTAATAATTCAATATCTTTTGGATTTTCTTTAAACTTTTTACTGTAAATGTTAATTAGATTTTTACATGTTGCATAAGGATTAAATAAATTTTCAATATTTAATTTTGTTTGATTATAATAGGCAGAATCTTTTAGATTATTATTAATATTATACTCAACAATATCATTTATTTTATTATAATTATCAATAATAAGAGAGGTATCAGCTTTTTTATTATTAACTAATTCTATAGTTGTTTTGAAATAATAATTTAATACAGAAGCTTTGGATTTATTCCCTTGTAATTCAATAGATTTTTTTAAGATGTTATTAACTTCTTCAAAACTTTTAGGCCGCAGGATAAACAAATCCACACCTTTTCGTCCCAGTATATAACCTTGTTTGCCAAAGTATTCTATTCTTTGATTATAAACCATCATTAATGTATCAACAAGTTTTTCTTTTTTATCAGGGTCTTTTTCTTTTTTATACATATATTTAACAATATTAATTCCGTGTATATATGTGTTTTCACTGGCAAGAGGGCAATTTAAGAACACCCATCTCCATGAAGAAATTGCATCATCATAGTTTTTTTGTTTATAAAATTCTCTGTATAAAGAAAGATTTATTACACATTTGGCACTATCCTTACCATATTTAGGCCCTTCATAATTAAAATTGTTTTTTTTATTAATAGCGCTTTCCCCTGTATAAGAAAAAGTCATAATCACACTTATCAGAAAAAGAAATAATATTTTTGGTTTCATTAGTTTATATTTTGTTTTATATTATATTTATTACAACATTTTTTTAAGGATTATGTTAGCTTGTTAGATAACAATAAATTTCATAAGACAAACTTTTTTATCAAAGCCAATTTTTAAATCATCGCAAAAATAATCTTTTTTTTAAATTGAAAAAAAATACAAAAAGTATTTTATTAATATATCTGTTATTTCAATTACCTTTTGTTTTATATTTTTCATACTATTAACATTTACTATACTTTTTTTATTACAAATTTCCTGCCACGTTTTTTTTTATATCTTTGAGTTTGCCTTGTTGAGTAATCAGGCAAAACTGCCTGATGCCTGATTTAATTAACATATTGTAAATTCCATATTTATCAGAAGAGATTATATTTTAAAACAAAATATTAATGCCGTAGTATATCAAGAGAACGGTATAAATGTGATTTCTCATTAGCTCCTTGATTTATCAAGAAAGATTAAAGAGTATTAACTTTTATTAATAACCGTTTTAACGGTTTGTATTTTAGCTGTGAACATTTACCAAAAAAGATTATTGCTTAAATGCCTAATTCAAAAACAAAATTATTTGGAAATGATATTGATTATAAAGTTTTAAATTGCAATTTTACAGATTAAATATAATAGGTTTTATAAAAAAATTGTAAAAAAAAGAAAAAAATATTTTGAAATTAAGTATATATTTTATAATATTGTGATTTTAATTGATTATAAACTTATTTGAATAATATATGCGATTTATTTATAAATTAATTATAATAGTTTATATATTAATTTTATTTTTATCTTTAAATGTTTTTTCTCAGCAAGGTCAGGATAGTTTGGGATATAAATGGGATAAGAAAGAGTTAGACAGTTTAAAGAATAAATGGAGCAATTTAGTCGCTATACCAGCAGATACCAGTATAAAGATTGTTCCTCCTGCATATTTCAGACCTTATGGAAAAAACGGCTTTATTCATCAGGGTGCTTCTGCTTCTATTCAGATACTTGAACTGGATAATACACCATATATTATGGCAACAAAAGGTCTGACAAAAAAATATTTTAAAAGTCAGGGAGTAAAACTTCTGGCACAGGAAAATATTAAAACCAGTGATAATAAAAACGGAATAATGTATATAGTTGCCTTTAAAGTAGATGATGTGCCATTTGAAAGAATAATGTATTTTACAGGTGATTATAACAGAACTATTTGGATAAATGCTAATTATCCTGTTACTGCAAGAAATGTTTTGTTTAATGTATTAAAAAACAGTGTCTTATCAGTTCAATTTTAACAGGGATTATAAAAACACTTAAAAAAAAAATTAATTTGCATTATCAAAAATCATTTCCGGAATAATTCCGGCAAGTCAGTATGAAAGATGACAAGTTATAAATTATGCGTTATGAGTATAAAAACAAAGATTAAACAACAAATAACAAACATCAAACATTAAACAATTTTATATTTTTAATAAAAATAAATTTGCTTTTATTAAAAAAAGTTGTATCTTTGCATTAAAAATGATATAATGAAAAAAATAATTATATATTTTTTCCTGATAGTTCTTGGGTATTTTAGTTTGCCTAAGCCAGGTTATTCACAGACCTTTACTATTACCCATTATATAGATTGGGAAACAACATATCAAAATATGTGGGGACCCAATGGTTCACCATTTTCAATAGATATGGATGATACTCTTTTTTGGGAAAGTTTTAGTGATAATATATCTATTGGTCAGATAGAAAATATTCTTGGCGGACAGTTTGGTGCTGTTATTGATCTTGATTTATGGCTTGAATTAGGAGCTGTTTTTAGTTTGCATGGATTCACTACCGGCTCTGTAGATGTTCGTTATCCTGTAAAAATTGATTTGGTTTTTCCTGATGATTATACCTTTAATCCTGGCGAAATAGTTACTATTAATACTTCTTATGAGGTTGAGCCAGGATGGTATCTTGATACACATTTCCCTACTGCGGGAGTTTTATCCTTGGATTTTTATTTTGGAATGGGTGTTGATTTGGATGCTACAATTTGTGTGTGGGATTGTTTAACATTAGATGTTATAAATATCAACTTTCCTACAGATTCTTTTAATATAATATATATTAATTCAGTAACCGGTGAAGTTGCTTATCCTTGTTTTACAGGTGGCTATCCTCATATATGTCATGATTATCTTTTACCAATAATTATTGATGACTGGTTTGGAATCGGATTAACCGGCTGGATAACAATACCTTATATTACTACGTATGATTATTTAGACCCTGTTACCAAATGTTTGCATGCTGATGGGGACTCTGCATTTATGGGCTTGGATTTAGATATTATTCAGTTTCTCTCTTTTCTTGCTCAATTTATACCACCACCTGCAGGTCCTGCGCTTCAGCAAATACTTAGTATGATGAGTGGCACTTATAATCTTGGTGGTGGAATCACTATTGATTATACCTTACTGTCTGTTGTGTTTGGTATAAGTAATACTTTAGTGCAAAATTTTTCGTTCTGCCCTGTTGTTTGGACAGAGTTTGATTTTCCTACAAATGTGGACTATACTGTTACAGACCCTGATAATGGTAACTCTGTTGAAGATTCAGGCAATTCAGATACTATTAATGTTCATACAGATTATGACTTGCATTTTCAATATCCCTGCTATGGATATCCAATATGGGATATTGGGCTTGCCCATTCAATAACAAGTGGTTTTACTAATCATACATGGGATAGTATAGAATTTCATTTTACTATACAAGCTTTTGAGTTCTGGATTAACCTGCCATTTCTTACATCTATTCCTGAAGTTCAGATTCCCGAACTTTGTGTTCCTGTTTCATATCCTTGTCCTACACCTGCCGACCCTTCGGCAATATGTACTTATGAAGAATGTTCCCCCGCAATTATTGTTCCTTCTCTTACTCTTTTAGCTACAACTATTCATATTGGTCCATTAATAGACATAACTCTTCCTCTTGGCTATATCCCGTGGACCTGGTTTGAGGAAACATGGAACCTTGCCGGATTCCATGATACTATTTGTCCACCTACTCAAATAATACCAAATCCACCAATGGATATCTCTCTGTCTGGAAATGATATATTATGTTTTGGAGCCAGCACAGGAAGTATTGTAGTAACTGTTGAATATGGAACACCGCCATATACTTATACGTGGTCAACAGGACAAATAGATAGTACTTACAGCACTATAGACAGTTTGACAGGATTAAGTCAGGGTATTTATTATGTAACAGTAAGTGATGCTAATAACTGCACTATGGTTGATTCAACTTATCTGGCAGATATAAATCCTGAGATATTTTTATCTTTTGACGTATCAGATGTATTATGTCATGGAGACAGCACCGGTTCTGTTTTTGCCATAGTTTCAGGCGGAACACCCGGATATACTTATCTGTGGTCCCCTTATGGAGGCACCGGCTCTCTGGCTACAAACCTGATTGCAGGAACATATACTCTGACAGTTACAGACGATGTTGGATGTACCAAAGTAAGCTCTGTTACTGTTAATGAACCTGATTCTGCAATATATATCACAATAGACAGTATAGCAGATGTATTATGTTATGGAGATAATACCGGCTCTGTTTATATTAGTGTTGCCGGAGGAACGCCGCCATTTACTTATTTATGGTCTAATGGAGCAACTACACAAGATATTAGCAATCTGATTACAGGACTGTATATTGTTACTGTTACAGATGCAAACGCCTGTATTAATATAGATTCTGCATTTGTTAATCAGCCGGACCAATTTATAGTTTATCTTCATGATGTTAATATTTGTTACGGGCAATCAATAGAAATAACTGTTGACTCAATTACAGGAGGAACGCCACCTTATTCGGAATGTATATGGAGTAATGGGGTCCATGGTAATTCTATTACTGTTAATCCTCTGTCAACTACTACATATTATGTTCATGCTGTTGATGCCAATGGATGTATGAGTGAAATAGGCAGTGTAACAGTTAGTGTTACAGCACAATTGCAAATGGAACTGTTTGCTAATGATTTTTCTGTTTGTCTTGGAGATTCTATTGTTATTGATGCATATATAACCGGTGGCGGCGGTGGAAGCGCAGGCGGAGGTCCTTATATTGTCCATCTTAGCGAAGGAACTATTGGTCCTGTGCCTATAATTGTTTATCCTGACCACAGTCAGATATATGTAGCTACTGTATATGATAGTTGTAATTTTGCAAGTGTTTCAGATAGTATCTCTATTATTGTTTTACCTTTACCTCCTGTTAATTTTTATTCTGATATTAATTCAGGATGTCAGCCATTAACAGTTAATTTCTTTGAAACAAATCCTGACCAGGGACAAACATATTCATGGAATTTTGGTGACAATAGTGGACCAGAGCATTCAAAAAATCCTACGCATACTTTTATATATAGTGGTATTTATGATATTACACTGACAGTTATGGCAACCTGGGGTTGCGATAATACATTTACTTATGAAAATATGATTACTGTTTATGAGAAGCCAACAGCAGATTTTCTTGCTAGCCCGCGAGCTACAAATATTTTAGAGCCAACTATTAGTTTTGATAATTTGTCTTCAAATACTTTTATCAGTAACTGGTTATTTGGAGATGGAACTTCATCAGAAGAGACCAATCCTGAACATACATATAATGAAATAGGACAATATACAGTTATGCTGATTGTAGAAACAGAGCATGGTTGTAAAGATACAGCTTATTCTGATGTATTAGTTAGTGATATTTATACTTTATATGCACCTAATGCATTCACTCCAGGTCATAATGGCGTAAATGATATATTTAAGCCGGTTGGTAATGGTATTGACCCTGACAACTTTGAGATGATAATATATAACAGATGGGGACAGCAAATATTTAAGACAAAAGATATTAATGAGGGCTGGAACGGAAGATTTAATGGTAAGATGTGTCCTCAGAGTGCTTATACATGGGTAGTCAGATATAAAGATAACCGGGGAATGAAACATCATAAAGTAATTGGAACAATTACTTTGGTTCGTTAATTTCAATTAACAGATGTCAGGTTTTACTAAGTTGTTATAAAGGATAAAAGGTTTTTCTTAAAATTATCTGGATAAATCATATCTTTATATTCATACTTTATTTCAATGTTTCAACATATTCAACAACCATATTTTCAATAACCATGTGAATTTGTTAAGAATTAATATGATTAGCAGATAAAATTCATAAATTTTATCTGCTAAATTTAACATTTACCCTCACAAACTATCCCAACTCCTTTAAAAGCCAAACAACAATTTCTTTTTCTTCATGTTTTGTACGTTGAGACACCCAAATTAAGCATTTAGAATAAAACCAGTTGGCAGATGGTCTCCGGATGAGCTAACAGTTCTAATAACTTTATACTTACCTGAAAATTTATCAATAATTTGCACACTAATACTTTCGCTTTTATTTTTTTTTTGCCTAATAAACATAAAAATTAGAATGGGACACCAAAAAATACATTTTTAACTTATAACCTTCTTATTTTCAATACTAATTTTTATTGAAATAAAAAACCGCACAAAACAGAAAAAAATCTCTTTGTATTATTGGTTATCAACAACTTGCAATGAACAACGTCATCAGGCAGTTATCCTGAACCACCAGTTGTCTGTTGTTGTTTTTCAGGAATAAGTTTGTAACTTGTGCCATCTGGTTGTCATGAATAGAAATGGATAAGTTATTGGTATATAGTGATAAAAAAAAAGGACTTTTTAAAACTAAAAAGTCCTTTTTTTTAAGATAAATAGCAGGAATTATTTATTTAATAGAATACTGAAAATCTGCTTCATCAAAATAATTTATAAATTCTCTGTCATCTTTAG
>Ga0307991_1000880_pt1 | contig 21735 bp, 4 predicted proteins | sample EllFjometagen131_FD_203146 | JGI IMG/M metagenome (GOLD analysis project Ga0307991, IMG submission 203146) | Marine microbial communities from Ellis Fjord, Antarctic Ocean - #131 | ecosystem: Environmental > Aquatic > Marine > Unclassified | place: Southern Ocean | collected 2014-10-08 | reverse complement strand
GTTTATTCCAATGAGATAATGGAAAATGGTATTTTACCTGATACCCCACCAGTATATACACCACTTCCTTCAACAACAGAAGATAGAGATACTTACCCCAACGACCCATTATATCAGGATGGTAGCCAGTGGTATTTGGATGCAATTAATGCCCCAGCAGCATGGGATAGTGTAACAGGCGATACCACCCAAATCATAGCAATAATAGACACAGGAGTTGACTGGGATCACCCCGATCTGGATGATAATATCTGGACCAACTGGAATGAAATCCCAAACAATGGAATTGATGATGATAATAACGGATTTATTGACGACACTAGAGGCTGGGACTACATCAACAACGACAACGACCCCAATGACGACAACTCACACGGAACCCATGTTGCAGGAATTGCTGCCGCAGAGGGTAATAATGGAATTGGTATGTGTGGTGTGGCATGGAACGCTCTGATAATGCCGGTTAAAATGTTGCAAAGTTCTGGCTCTGGTAACTCCTCTGATTTTGCTAGCGCAATTGAATACGCTTCTGATAATGGGGCAACTATTCTTAATATGAGCTTGGGAAGTTATGGGAATTCTGGTACCGTTGAAAATGCCTTGATAAACGCTTATGTTAACTCAGTATTAGTAGCAGCCGCCGGAAACGATGGCCTATGTATTTGCTCAGATTGTATTCCATGTGGCAACATGTATCCAGCTGCTTACCCATTTGTATTAGGTGTAAAATGTGAAGGTGGCTTTTCTAATACTGACCCAAGCGGATCAATAGACTTTACATATCCATCAGCAGTGAATTATGAAGTAAGTGCTCCTGGAGTAAGTATAATGAGTACAATTCCTAATGGTTACAGGTCATATAACGGTACATCCATGGCTGCACCCATTGTTTCGGGGATTTGTGCGCTTGCCAAATCACATTGCGATACCCTTTATACAGATTTTCTATGGGCAAAATTGATATTTGGGTCAGAGAACGGTTTTGTAAATGCGTATAACACGTTGACCCTGGACCTTGATTCTATCGGTCCTGATTTAAGATTTCTTGAATATACATTAACAGATACCTTGCCTAGTTGTGACGTTGATGGCAGGGCTGATGCAGGAGAAACGATACAATTGCATTTTACTGTTAAAAACGTTGGTGGCTATGCTGATAGTGTATGGACAAAAATCCGTTTTAGCGAGTTTGAGGATACAACAACAGCTATTATTGTTGATAGCACCTCATATATTGGTGATATTTCCACTTGGGCAACACTAACTGGTGAATTATCCCCATTGGAGATTCAAATAGATTCTAATGTAGCGCATAACAGGGACATTGTCTTTGAATATGAAATTGGTTGTGAAAATTCAACCTCCACAATCACCAATGATCTGATTATTAACGTAGAGCGTGGAATCGAACTGTCGGGGGTAGTTCTTGAAGATGATACTTTGCATTGTGAATACCTTTATTTGGTAAATGAAAGCTACAGAATAGGATCAGGGGTGACTTTATATATTGAACCCGGAACTGAGATACAAATATATCCGGGTTTGGATATTGATGTAAGAGGAAAAGTAATGGCTATCGGAACTGAAGATTCATTAATATGGGTGCATCCAAAATCCAGTTCTGCATCTGGATTTATGCATAATTATGGAGGTGGTAATTCCGAATTTAAATATTGTAAGTTTAACTCACTAAGCCAAGCATTAGACGGTGACCAAGGGCAAGGAGGAGGGGGTATTGCTCTTGTAGAATATTGCATATTCGAAGAATGTGGTTATAATGATGATATTAGTACATTCCGAAATAATATTGTCAGGAATTCCTCTGGCAGGATTCTTTATCGTGCGAATACTGTCGAATATAACAACTTTTATAATTGGAGTAGTGGTGGTTCTTGGTATTATTTACCAACTTCAACAATGAACTACAATAATTTTTTTGGTCCAAATATGACTGTTGGAATAACAAGTGGTAATTGGTCAAACTATGGCAACAGTTTTGTGTCACTAAACAATGGAGGTCTTTCATTATCGGGCTCTGCAGATGTACTTAACATACCAAATCAATTTTGGGGTGGTACTAATAACGAAGAGATAGAACGAATTATCTATGATTTTTGGGATAATAATAATTTACCAATTGCTAATACTATTCCAATTTTATCTCAACCATCATCATTAAATCATGGTCATATATGGAAAGTTGAGCTTAATGGGATAAATCCCTTCGATGAAACATTAGATCCATTAGGCAGTGAAACTGTAAAATTTGATGTTTTTTTCAATCGTGCCATGGATACTGTTTATGCACCTCTTGTGGGATTTGGAGTATTTGAGCCATATTTACAGCGAATAATTTCAGATTCAGCACAATGGAGCACTGATTCAACAATATGGACAGCATATTACAATATTGGATCGGAAACTGGTGATGGTATTAATACTGTTCATGTTAGAAATGCCAGAGATCCTGAAGGATTTGAAATTCCACCTGAAAAATACAGGTTTAAGTTTGTTATCCAGGCAGCAGGTTCGCTATCGATAGATTTTTTAGCTACACCAGGAATTGGAAAAGTTGATCTGGAATGGCCCCCTGCAAATACCGAAGATGTACTAGGATACAATATGTACCGAATGTATAACCTTACCGATTCAACAATAAGTGATACAACCCGTATTAATCAGGAGTTAATTTGTGATACACTTTATACTGATTATAATGTAATTCCTGATACGACATACCATTACATATATCGCATAGTTGGAACAGATCTACAAGAGAATGATAATTCCAAAAAAGTTACTGCCACCCCATTCGATGCCGCCAACGGAGATGCCAATGGTGATTTAGCTGTAAACGTACTCGATATTACTACAATAGTATCATATATGCTCAACCAAAGTCCATCACCATTCCTGTTCGATGCAGCAGATGTAAACTATGATAATGACATAAATGTGCTGGATATAATTGGGTTAGTGCAACTTATTTCGGGGGATAAGTCAGTTCCATTAACTGCTTTTGTTGATGTAAGTAAGGAAACTGCTTACTATGATATCGCTGATAATATACTTTTACTTGAGAATGAAGGAAATGTAGCTGCTTTGCAGTTTAAAATAAGAGCCAAAAGCCAAAAGCTAAAAGCCAAAAGCCAAAAGCCAACAGCCAACAACCAACAGCCAACAATTAATAACTTAAAAATATTCTCATTGGCAAAGGGATTTGAATTTGCTTATGGTGTAGTTGATGACCATATTATCGGAATCCTTTTCAGCCTCACAGGAAAAGTAATTCCGGAAGGTAATCAGGAATTATTTAGGTTTGAGGGAATTGATGCAAGGAATATAGATATAATTAATATCTTTGGTGGAGATCTGAATGGGGATTATGTTCCTGTACTCCAAAAAGGACAGCAGGTAAATCCACGAATTCCTGATAATTTTGCACTGAATGTTTATCCAAATCCATTTTATAGTTCCACTGTCATAAGGTATAAATTGGCGGAAGAATCGCGTATAAACATTTCAATCTATGATTTAGAAGGAAGGAAGCTAGCTAACATCATTAATAAAATGCAGGAAGCGGGAAGTTACAGCGTAACATGGTCACCAAAAAGTAACTTCAAACTTCAAACTTCAAATTCCAAACTAAATTCAGGAATTTATATCTGTCATTTGGAAGCAAAAACAGAAAGCAAAACAATATTAAAAGATGTAAAAATTATATTAATGAGATAAAACCTCACCCCTTAATCCGCTCTCCAATTAGGAGAGGGGAAGGTTCTATGCGGTTTTTGTGAGTAAAACGAAAGTTATTTGGAAAAGTAAAACAACAATTGAACAATTGAACAATAAAACCATAAAATCATGAAAAAATTAAGAACATTTTTTACAGCACTATTAATGGTTGTTTTTACAATTAGTACTGTTAACAGCCAATCCAACTTCCACAACATTCACTATCTGGATCCTTACAACCCTGAATATGTAAAAGGAGAGGTGTTGGTTAAGTTTAAGGATAAGGTTGAGGTTGAGAGCTCGTTTAAAAGCGGGATTGCAAAAACGGGAATTTCTTCTGTAGATAAAGTTCTGGAACCTTATCAAACCGAAGCAATTGAAAAAGTTTTTAAAGAAACCCGTGAGCAGCGTAGCAGAAAAACTGTAAGAACAATACGTGATTTTAAAGGCAATGAAATAGAAGTCCCTTCCTTATTCAACATCTACAAGTTAAAATTTGACACAATTTGGGATGCAAAACAAATTATCGAAGACTTGCAAAAAGATCCAAACATCGAATATGCTGAACTTAATTATTTAGTTTATACGAGTGAGGTAATGAAAAGCATATTTATTCATGAAAGTCCGTCACCACCTAATTCTGTAATGAGTCCGCAAAACCGTATCATCACCCCAAATGATCCTTTGTATAACCAACAAGCTGGATTATTCACAACCCAGATAAATCAGGTATGGGACACAATTACAGGTGACTCAACTCAAATTATTGCAATACTTGATACCGGTGTGGATTGGCTACATCCTGATCTTTCAGAGAATACTTGGAACAACTCTGATGAAATTTCTGGAAATGGCATTGATGATGACAATAACGGAAAAATAGACGATATCCGAGGTTGGGATTTTATTAACAATGACAATAACCCGATGGATGACAACAGTCATGGCACCCATGTTGCCGGCATTGCGGCTGCACGGGGCAATAACGGGATTGGAATTGCAGGTGTTAACTGGTATGCAAAGATAAATCCTGTTAAAGTATTTAAAAGTGATGGCACTGGAGATGCAGCAACAATATCACAGGGCATTAGTTATGCAGCAAACAATGGAGCAACTGTATTAAATATGAGTTTTGGTAGTTATGGAAGGTCAATGACCATGGAAACTGCACTACAAAATGCATATATAACGGCTGACCTAGTTGCATCCGCGGGAAATAACAGCAAAAGCATTTATTCAATCAATCCTATGGATCCAACTACCCATTATCCTGCTGCTTTATCTTATGTATTAGGTGTTGAAGCTATTGCGCCTTTTTCAAATTATGATCCTGACGGACCTATTTTATCAACTTTCCCTGAAAACTTTAATTATGAATTAACTGCTCCCGGTTCCGGAATTATCAGCACCGCACCTAATGGAACATATATATCAATGTCAGGTACTTCAATGTCCGCACCTTTGGTATCCGGAGCAATTTCACTTTACCGTGCACAGTTTCCATCTGCCTCAAAAGAAAAATTATGGGGTGATTTTATTCATACTTCTTCGGATTGTATAAAGGTTTACGATGCTTTTTACCCAACCAATGTACTACCCAGTTTTGATATGACTGATTATGCTATAGAGGATACCTTAGCTGGAAATGATCAGGATGGACAAGCAGATGCAGGCGAACTTATCCAGATATACACAACCATCAGAAATACGTGGGGATATGCCGATAGTGTTTATGCTTTATTATCTCAAAGTATTTATGGTGACACAAATGATGTCCACCTGGTACATGACTCGGTATTTTTTGGCAGTCTCAGTACTTATGGAACGCTAACTAACTTGTCTAATCCTTTCCTCGTTAGAATTGACTCAAATTGTTTTAATAACAGAAATATTACCATGAATCTTACCATGAAAAATGCAGGCGATGCCGTTTCATATACACAGGAAATTGATTTTAAAATATACAATGGAGAAGAATTGTCAGGGATTTTATTGAATGATACCACATTAACTCCTGATAAGCTATGGATCATTACTAATAGTTTAAGGGTAAGTACAGGGGTGACACTGACAATTTTGCCGGGAACTTATATAGAAATTTATGCAGGGATTGATAACAGAGGGAGTATCAATGCTATTGGAACAGCAGACAGTATGATTTATGTTAAAGGGGGAGGTTTTCATGGAAATGGCATTTTTAGATATATTGATTTTGACCTAAACCAACAATACATTAATATTAATGCAGATTTGGATCATTGTAATCTGTCAAATGGAAGTATTGTTAACGCCAACACAGTATCCTTTTGTACACTTAATAATTTTAATGACACTGGCTCAGCACTATTTAGTGGTACTGATTCCATTTTTTCAACAAATGTTTACAATTCTTATGCTTTTCTCGGTTTAGGATGTGGGTTTTTCTACCAATGTTTGTTCGATAATATTATTTATGGACATGGATACAATAGTCATAGAAGTGAATATTGTGTATTCAACGATTTTACGAATTTGCAAGTATATTATAATCCAAATTGTCCAAATCTTTGGGCACCTGAGTTTTTAATAAAATCAGATTATAATAGCCACAAAAAAAATAGTTTTTTGAATAATGGAATTTCGATTTATTTTGTTTTAGCAACAGGTAGCAGTAATTATCTTAATTTCCCAAATCAATATTGGGGAACAACGGATGAGGACAAAATAAGACTGAAGTACTGGGATTTTCATCAAGATGCTACATTGCCCTATTTAATAGTTGATCCGATACTAACAGCACCTTCTGATTCTTGTCCGGGCCATGTTTGGAAAGTATTGGTCAATGGAAAAGATGCCCAGGATGAGATTGTTGATCCGGTTGGTGTTGGACTTCAGAAATTTGAGGTGTATTTTAATAGGGCAATGGATACTACTATTAATCCTCTGCTATCTTTCGGGGTACGCTTTCCTTATCTTCAAAACATCCTTAATGATTCAACTTCATGGTCAACCGATAAAAAATTCTGGACTGCTTATTATGATGTAGGTTTATTTACTGGAGATGGTATCCAGACAATCAGGGTTGTAAATGCACAAGATTCCATCGGAAATACCATACCGGTTGAAGATAATAGATTTTCTTTTGTAATTCAGGCAGCCGGGGTACAATCCATGAATTTCACTGCAACTTCCGGAATTGGAAAAGTAGAACTTGAATGGAATAATACCGGATTGATTGATTTTCTAGGATTTAATATGTACCGTTATATGAGTTTAACTGATACAACATTTACCAATCCCACAATTGTAAATTCCTCACTAATTATTGATACGATTTACACCGATTTTCAAGTTATTCCTGATTCAACCTATCATTATTATTATAAAATTGTGGATACAGATCTTCAAGAATCAGATTCCTCAAATATTGTGAGTGCTCATCCTTTCAACGCAGCAAATGGTGATGCCAACGGGGACCTTTCCGTGAATGTTTTAGATATCACAACAATTGTCGCATACATGCTCAACCAAAATCCTTCACCTTTCCTATTCGATGCAGCAGATGTTAATTATGATGGACAAATCAATGTGCTGGATATTATTGGATTGGTGCAGCTTATTTCGGGGGATAAGTCAGCTCCTTTAACTGCTTTTGTTGATATTAGTGATCAAAAAGCTTTTTATGAGATAAATGATAATAAGTTGTTACTTGAAAGTGAAGGGAATGTGGCTGCTATGCAGTTCAAGTTTAAAGTTCAAGGGCTAAAGGCTAAAGTAAAAAGTGTAAAGATACTTAATGAACTGAAAATATTCTCCATGGCAAAAGGCTTTGAATTTGCTTATGCAGTTGTGGATAACCATATCATCGGAATCCTTTTCAGCCTCACAGGAAAAGTAATCCCTGCAGGTGATCAGGAATTATTCAGGTTTGAGGGAATTGATATAAGCGAAATAGAAATAACTGAAATATTTGGTGGAGAATTGAATGGTAATTATGTTCCGGTACTCAAAAAAGGACAGCAGGTAAATCCACAAATTCCTGATAATTTTGCACTGAATGTTTATCCAAATCCATTTTATAGTTCCACTGTCATAATGTATAAATTGGCAGAAGAATCGCGTATAAACATTTCAATCTATGATTTAGAAGGAAGGAAGCTTGCTAATATCATTAATAAGATGCAGGAAGCGGGAAGTTACAGCGTAACATGGTCACCAAAAAGCAACTTCAAACTTCAAACTTCAAACTCCAAAGTAAATTCAGGTATTTACATCTGCCATTTGGAAGCAAAAACAGAAAACCAAACAATATTAAAAGATGTAAAAATTATATTAATGAGATAAAACCTCACCCCTTAATCCCCTGTCCAATTGGAGAGGGGAAAGTTCTAATCGGGTTTTGTGAGAAAAACGAAAGTTTATTTGGAAAAGTAAAACAACAATAAAACAATAAAACAATAAAACAATGAAACAATTAAACAATGAAACCATAAAGTCATGAAAAAACTATTACTGTTAATTTTAGCGCAAGTTCTACTTTGCACATTAATTTTTGGCGGTGGAATTATACCTCCAAAACAAGACCCTAATAATCCCAAATGGGTAAAAGGCGAGATACTCGTAAAATTTAAAGATGATGTTAAATTAAAGATTAATTTTAAAAAAGGTATTTTCAGAACAGGAGTAGAAACCATTGATGAACTGATAAGTAAATGGAAAATTTCAGATCTGGAAAAGGTTTTCAAAAATGAAGAAAAAAGAACAGAAACTAAAACTATTATGACCTACACGGGTAAGATAATTGAAGTTCCGCAACTTTTTAATATTTATAAACTGAAATTTTCAAAAAAAACTGATGTAAAAGAAATAATAGCAGATTTTGAAAAGAAGCTGAATATAGAATACGCTGAACCTAACTATATTGCACGAATTTGTGTTATACCGGATGACCCAAGTTTTGCCAACCAGTGGGGATTGCATAATACAGGACAATATCATTTGGCAGATGCTGATATTGACGCTCCTGAAGCATGGGATATTGAAATCGGTGACTCAACAGTTATAATTGGTATTATTGATACAGGCGTAGATTGGGGGCATCCTGATTTAACGGATAATATTTTTAGTACGGGTTATGATTTTGTTAACAATGATGATGATGCAATGGATGATAATGGGCATGGAACACATGTTGCAGGTATTGCAGCAGCAACTCCGAATAATGCATTGGGAATAGCAGGTGTTGCCTGGAATTGCAAAATATTACCTGTAAAGGTTCTACAAAGTAATGGATATGGAACTTATTCCGATGTCGCAAGTGGTGTAAATTATGCTGCAAATAATGGAGCAAAAGTAATCAACTTAAGTCTTGGAGGTTATGCATCATCATATGTTTTACAAAACGCATTGGAAAACGCTTATACTACATCTGTAATTGTTGCTGCAGCCGGTAACGGAAGTACTTCTGCTCCTTTTTATCCGGCTTCTTGGAGTTTTGTAATTGGCGCTGGTGCTTCTGATGTTCTTTACGACCCAATCACACAAACATGGTATGAAGCGAAAGCAGTTTTCTCAAACTATGGAATTAATGCTGATTTATATGCACCAGGGGTTAATATTTTTAGCACAATTCCGCTTTACCATCCTCATACTTATAGTTATACCTCCTGGAACGGTTCCTCAATGGCTGCTCCTTTTGTTACTGGCACCGTTGCATTGCTTCGGTCTCATTATTCTGATTGGTCTAATGAACTTATTCACGGACAACTTGTTTATAGTTCAGATGTAATCACAGGAGGGATAAGATTAAATGCCTATAAATCACTAACTGAAATTGCAATTCCACAACTCAATTTATATTCTCATTCAATTACTGATACACTTGCCGGATGCGACCAGGATGGCATAGCTGATGCCGGTGAAACAGTAGAAATGATATTTGACATCCAAAACACCTGGGGACAGGCTTATAATGTAGAAACTAAATTGAGTTATCATTCACATGAAGACACATGTTTTGTTACTATTGTAGATTCTATTTCAACCTTCGGAGGAGCTAGTTCGTATGCTCATGTAAACAATGAATCAAATCCTTTTGTATTCTTTGTTAAAAACAGTACACCAAATAATACTGATGTTTATTTTGATTATGAAATTAATTGTGATACTGGGCATATTTTTACAGGAACATTTTATATTACTACTGAAAGAGGGATTGAGATTGGAGGTATAATATGGAGTGATGAAACCTGGACAAATGATTATCTCTACATTGTTACAAGTAATTCACTTGTGGATGAAGGAGTAACTCTAACTATTGAAGCTGGAACAAGAATTCAATTTTGCGTCGATAAATATCTCAGAATTGATGGTTGTCTTGTTGCGATAGGAACTGAGGATAGCATGATAGTTTTTACTTCTAATGCCCAAAATCCGGCACCAGGGGATTGGGGAGGTATTCGAATTGGATATCCAGATACCGTAAAGTATGCAGAAGTAGCATTTGGAGAAGGAATTAAGACAAGCGGTGGATCATATATTGCCTATAATTGGATACATGATAACACTGATCCTAGCTATTTGGGTGGTGGTGTTTGGTTGAAAGGTAATTCCGTTGTAGAGTACAACTTAATTCAACGATGTGGTGCAGGACATGGATCTGGTGGAGGTATCGCTTTAGGTGGTTTTGCTTATGATGGTGTAGTTGGGGGGGTTATACGATATAATATTATTGAAGAAAGTAGTGGTTACCCCTATGTAGGTGGAATCTACATAGGAAATAGTAGTCCTTCTGACTCGCTAATTATTTCTCATAATGTGATCCGCAATAATTATTCAGCAAATATGAATAATTATACTGGTGGCATATACTTCAATATGAGTTATGTTAGTGATTTGATAAGTATTACTAATAATACTCTATATGGAAATGGAAATGCTATTACCTTCTCTAGTACTGGGTCTTCCAATAATTTTTTTCCAGTTATCAAAAATAACACTATTATATTCAATAAATACGGCATACGTAAAATTTGTAACCGAGGTAACATCACTATATCTAATAGTAATATTTTACATCAATCCGAATATAATATTTATAATGGTGGCAGTAGCAATATTTCTGCAACACACAACTACTGGGGTACAACTAGCACTGACTCAATAGATACCTGGATATGGGATTACTACGATGACTTTGATCTTGGTAAAGTTTTATATCAACCATTTGAAACCATACCTATTACAACTGCACCAGGTTTCCTTTATCAGGTAGCATTCAATCCTCCTTCTCCAATTGGTTGTGAAACAGATACGTTTAATCTTACATTCAGCAAGCCAATGGATATTAGTATTCAACCAAATGTTAAGTTTGGAGTATGCGAACCATACACTCAACACATAATAGAAGGTGTCTGGATAGACAGCACTAATTGGCAGGGAACATATACATTTGGTATAATGACAGGAGATGGGATAAATAATATAAGAGTAACTACAGCAGAGGATTGCGAAGCAATGGAAATTCCTAAAGATACAAGGTTTTCTTTTGTGGTTGATGCTACAGGAGCGTCTTCTGTTGGTTTTATTGCTCAGGCAGGTATTGGTAAAGTTGACCTGGAATGGAATGGTCAGGATATGATGGATTTGATGGGATACAATATGTATAGATGCCATAAAGTTACAGATACTACTTATTCTGATACTACACTTATTAATACTTCAATGATAACGGATACAATATACTGCGATATGTCTGTTATTCCAAATACTCACTATAAATATATGTACACAGGAATAAGCACAGATTTTATTGAAAGTGATTATTCAAACCAGGCAAGTGCCACCCCATTTGATGCAGCCAATGGTGATGCCAACGGTGATTTAGCAGTCAATGTGCTGGACATAACCACGATCGTTTCCTATATGCTCAACCAAAATCCATCACCATTCTTGTTTGACGCTGCAGATGTTAACTATGATAATGACATCAATGTGCTTGATATTATTGGGCTTGTTCAGTTGATCAGTGGAGATAAGACAGTGCCTTTAACTGCTTTTGTTGATATTAGTGATCAAAAAGCTTTTTATGAGATAAATGATAATAAGTTGTTGCTTGAAAGTGAAGGGAATCTGGCTGCCATGCAGTTCAAGTTTAAAGTTCAAGGGCTAAAGGCTAAAGTAAAAAGTTTAAAGATACTTAATGAACTGAAAATATTCTCCATGGCAAAGGGCTTTGAATTTGCTTATGGTGTAGTAGATGACCATATCATCGGAATTCTATACAGTCTGATAGGAAAAGAAATCCCGGCAGGTGATCAGGAATTATTCAGATTTGAGGGAGTTGATATAAGTGAAATAGAAATTACCGAAATTTTTGGAGGAGAATTGAATGGCAATTATGTTCCAGTATTAAAAAAAGGAGAGCACTCTTCAATAATAGCCAATGAAGCAGAATTACAAGTCAACCCAAATCCATTTAGTAATTTCACTTATATTAATTATACAGTTCCTGAAAATGGTATTGTTAATTTAAGACTTTTCGATTTAACCGGTGCAGAAGTGAATAGTTTAATTAATACATATCACTACTTCGGTAATCACACTATTAAATGGAACGGAACAAATAGCAGAGGGCAATTATTAAAGCCTGGTATTTACATACTTCAATTGAAAGTAGTATCTGTTTTGGGTAATAATTATAATAAGGAAGTTAAAGTTGTTTTTACGAAATAATAGAATATGAAATTGCTTTTTACAAATAAACTCGCTTGTCATCTCGAAGGAGGCACGACTGAGAGATCCCCTAGGAATAAGGGTTGTTTTTCAGGTGATTCCCTGTCGGCAGACAGGTCTCCATGTTCAGCATTCGTTACACTACTGCTGCTTAGTCGAATGACAGTAATACTATTAAATAATATTTTAACTCATTATTAATAAAAGACAAATAATAAAATATTGACATATGAAAAAGATAATCCACACACTTACACTAATCCTAATGGGAACCTGCATACTAGTTGCCCAATCCAACTTCCACAACATCCATTATCTGGATCCATATAACCCTGAATATGTTAAAGGAGAGGTGTTGGTTAAGTTTAAGGATGAGGTTAATGTTGAGAGCTCGTTTAAAAGCGGTATTGCTAAAACCGGCATTTCTTCTGTGGATAAAGTTCTGGAACCTTATCAAACCGAAGCAATAGTGAAGGTGTTCATAGAAACCCGTGAACAAAGAAGTAGAAAATCCACAAGAACCATACGTGATTATAAAGGCAAAGAAATAGAAGTGCCTGCTTTATTCAATATCTACAAGTTAAAATTTGACACAATTTGGGATGAAAAACAAATTATCGAAGAGCTTGAGAAAGACGAAAATATAGAATTTGCAGAACCAAATTACCTTGTTTACACAAGTGAAGTTATGGATAATGGTATTGTGCCTGTCACACTACCAACCCAAACACCCTTACCTTCAAACACTGGAGACAGAGACACTTACCCCAACGACCCATTATACCAGGATGGCAGCCAATGGTATTTGGATGCTATAAATGCCCCTGCAGCATGGGATAGTGTTACAGGTGACACTACACAAATAATAGCCATTATCGACACAGGAGTTGACTGGGATCACCCTGATCTTGACGACAACATATGGACAAACTGGGATGAAATACCAGACAATGGAATTGATGATGACAACAACGGCTATATTGATGATACAAGAGGCTGGGATTACATAAACAACGACAACGATCCTAATGATGACAATTCCCACGGAACTCACGTAGCAGGGATAGCAGCCGCAGAAGGAAACAATGAAATTGGTATGTGTGGTGTGGCATGGAACGCTCTGATAATGCCGGTTAAGATGCTTCAAAGCTCAGGCTCAGGTAATTCTTCTGATTTTGCACAAGGAATTGAATATGCATCTGATAATGGAGCAACAGTAATTAATATGAGTTTGGGTAGTTATGGGGAATCACAGGTAGTAAAATCATCCCTGGAAAATGCCTATGCCGGAACAGGTAGTGGAGGAGGAAGCATGCTTGTGGCTGCTGCTGGGAATGATGGAATTTGTATTTGTAATGATTGTCTGCTATGTGCTACTATGTTTCCTGCAGGATATTATTTTGTAATTGGAGTAAAAGCTTCAAATATCAATAATTCCTTAGCTGGTTTTTCAAACTATGATCCAACAGGTCCAATTGAATATACTCATCCGCAAAAATACAATTATGAAGTGATGGCGCCTGGTGTTGGAATTATAAGCTGTAAACCCAATGGCAGTTACTGGCAAAAAAATGGGACTTCTATGGCATGTCCAATTGTGGCCGGAGCCGTAAGTTTGATGAGACAGAATGATACAACACAATCCGGTGAACAAATATTTGCTAAACTGATACAAGGAGCTAATTCAGAAGTTTTGGATATTTATAATAGTCTTACTATTGAACTCACACCCGACCTTTATTATATTGAATACACAATTGTTGATACATTACCGGGCTGTGATAATGATGGAGTTGCTGATGCCGGCGAAACTATCGAATTATATTTTACGATAAAAAATGCCGGAGGACAAGCCGATAGTGTTTGGACAAAGATAAGGTTTGGTGAATTTGAAGATACTACAACTGCAGTAATCGCGGATAGTACAAGTTACATAGGTAGTATGTCAGCTTATTCTACAATGACCGGGGAATTGGATCCGTTAATTATTACGATTGATAGTGATGTTGCAAATAATAGGGATATTGTTTTTGAATATGAGTACGGTACAGAAAACAGTCTTTCTTTTTCAGGTACACTAATAATCACTATTCAAAAAGGTATAGAAATATCAGGAATACAACTTGGTAAAACTGTTCTTAAACCAAATTTTGAATACCTAATAACCTCAAATACAGTATTTGATTCACTTATTGTAAAACCAGGTACCACAATTAAAATGAATAATGGTGTATCAATCTCAATATCAAGCTATATTGAATGTGATGGAAAACCTGATTCTTTAATAGTATTCACAAAAAATACTGGTTATTGGAAAGAGATTAAAAATGTAAGTAATAATAACTTCTCAATTAGTTATTGCGTATTTGAATACTCTGGAAGTTATCAGTCTATTCCGAATAGTATATGGCAATTTTCTTTAAACAACTGTATAGTTAGAAACTTTTTAGGAAATACCTACATGTTTTCTTCAGGTGGTTGTACCTATTCAATGAATAATGTAATAAATAATCATGATATTTATCTAGGACAAGGTTTTTCCTCTAACTCTCCTTCAACATATAATGTATTTGCAAACAACACAGCCAGAGAACATATGGTTCAACAAGGGTATTCTATCGTTAGGTTAAGCATACCCGATTCAGTTTTTTTAGATAATGTATTTATTAATAACCCTAGATACAATATTAGTGCTGGAGGATATTGGCAAATTTATTCTTTACCAGCCAATTATTGGGGTAGTATTGATAGTTCCTATATTGAAAGTACTATTGCCGACTATTTTGAATTTTCAAATAAACCTGTTGCAATGGGATTTACGAATAGATTGATTAAACCCAGTGAAGAATGTCATGGTGTAGTCTGGAAAATTGATATAAACAGTACTTTAATCAATAAATACGATAATCCTTATAATGTTCCTAATGGACTGGGAGTAGTTGGTGCCGAAACACTCAAATTTGATGTTTATTTCAACCGGGCAATGGATACTACTCATATACCTTTATTAACTTTTGGAGTTAGAGAACCATATACACAACATATAGTTGTAGATTCATCAACATGGAGTGCCGATTCAACGATTTGGACTGCCTATAAAACCATAGATATGACAACAGGTGATGGCATACAAAGAGTTAGGGTCGCAAGTGCAAAAGACAATGAATATTTTGAAATACCAATCGAAGATTCCAGGTTTGAGTTTGTGATTCAAGCTGCTGCTGCTGCCAGTATTGAATTTTATGCAACTCCCGGTATTGGCAAGGTTGATCTGGAATGGCCACCAACACCTTCTGAAGATGCTTTGGGCTATAATCTATATAGATTCTACAATCTAACAGACTCAACGTCCAGCGATACCTTAATGATCAATGCCGAATTAATCCTAGATACTGTTTACACAGATTATAATGTAATCCCTGATACCACCTATCACTACTTCTACAAAACCCTAGGAACAGATATGACTGAAACGGATTACTCTAAAAAAGTTACAGCAACCCCCTTTGATGCAGCCAATGGCGATGCAAATGGCGACTTAGCAGTTAATGTACTTGATATAACTACAATCGTTTCCTACATGCTCAATCAAAGCCCTAACCCTTTCTTATTCGATGCCGCAGATGTAAACTATGATAATGATATAAATGTTCTGGATATAATTGGGTTAGTACAATTGATAAACGGAGGAAAAAGTTTGTCAATACAACCATTACCTGAGTTAAGTAATCAAACGGCTTATTACGGCATCAAGGATAATGTGATGCAGTTTGAGAGTAAGGGGAATGTAGCTGCGATGCAGTTTAAGATAGAAGTCAGGAGTCAGGAGACAGGAGCCAAGAGCCAAGAAGTACTAGAAAACATTAGAATATTCTCTTTGGCTAGTGGTTTTGAGTTTGCATATGATGTAGTTGGGGATGAGATAATTGGAATTTTATACAGCTTGAGTGGAAGAGAAATTAAAGAAGGAATATCTGATTTATTCAAATTTGAAGGTGTTGATATTCATGATATTGAAATATCGGAAATATTTGGTTGTGATTTGAGTGGGGATTATGTTCCGGTACTCAAAAAAGGACAGCAGGTAAATCCACAAATTCCTGATAATTTTGCACTGAATGTTTATCCAAATCCATTTTATAGTTCCACTGTCATACTGTATAAATTGGCGGAAGAATCGCGTATAAACATTTCCATCTATGATTTAGAAGGAAGGAAGCTTGCTAATATCATTAATAAAATGCAGGAAGCGGGAAGTTACAGCGTAACATGGTCACCAAAAAGCAACTTCAAACTTCAAACTTCAAACTCCAAACTAAATTCAGGTATTTATATCTGTCATTTGGAAGCAAAAACAGAAAATAAAAAAATAACAAAAGATGTAAAAATTATATTGATGAAATAAGACCTCACCCCTTAATTCCCTCTCCAAATGGAGAGGGGAATGTTCTAATCGAGTTTTAGAAAAAGAACGAAGGTTGTTTGGGTGAGAAAAAAACAATTGAACAATTGAACAATGAAACAATGAAACCATAAAGTCATGAAAAAACTATTACTGTTAATTTTAGCGCAAATTCTACTTTGCACATTAATTTTTGGCGGCGGAATTATACCTCCAAAACAAGACCCCAATAACCCCCAGTGGGTAAAAGGCGAGATACTCGTAAAATTTAAAAATAATGTAAAAATACATATAGGTTTTAAAAAAGGTGCTCTGAAAACAGGAGTAAAAACCATTGATGAACTGATAAGTAAATGGAAAATTTCAGATCTGGAAAAGGTTTTCAAAACTGAAAAGAAAAGAACAGAAACTAAAACTATTATGACCTACACGGGTAAAATAATTGAAGTTCCACAACTTTTTAATATTTATAAACTGAAATTTTCAAAAAAAATTAATGTAAAAGAAGTAATAGAAGATTTCAAGAAAAATACAAATATAGAATATGCTGAACCTAACTATATTGCCCAAATATGTGTAGAACCTGATGACCCCGGTTATAGTCAGCAATGGGGTTTGCCGGCAATACACGCCTCAGAAGCTTGGGACATAGAAACTGGGGACTCAACATCTATAATTGGTATTATTGATACAGGTATTGAATGGGATCATCCTGACTTGTATGATAATATATGGAACAACTGGGATGAAATACCTGATAATGGTATAGATGACGATGGAAATGGTTATATAGACGATGTTAAAGGTTGGAATTTTATTAGTGATAATAATGACCCTTATGATGATAATGGACATGGAACACATGTATCCGGTATTGCAGCAGCATCTACAAATAACGGAATTGGGATTGCAGGAACGAGTTGGGGAAGTAAGATAATGATTATAAAAGCTCTATCACATACAGGTACAGGCTCCTACGGAGATCTTGCACAATCTGTTAATTATGCTGCAAATAATGGTGCAAAAGTTATAAATATGAGTCTGGGTGGTTATGCAAATTCTTATACTCTTAAAATGGCTATCGAAAATGCGTATACAACAAGTGTAATTGTTGCTGCTGCTGGTAATGATGGTTATCCAGTTGAAAAAACATCAAAATCTGCTGCCTTCCCATTTTTTCCGGCAGCTTATTCTTTTGTGAATGGGGTCATATCTAGGGGTGTAATGGGAATATCACTATTTTCTAATTTTGATCCTAATGGACCCATAATTACTAATAATGGCTATAATTATGAAGTTGTTGCTCCTGGTGAATTTATTTATTCTACTATGATAGGTCATTCTTATGCTTCATTGACAGGAACTTCAATGGCAGCTCCATTTGTTTCAGGAACAGTTGCTTTGCTGCGTTCACATTTTCCTGACTGGTCCAATGAATTATTGATGGGACAACTTATACAAAGTTCTGGTTTTTCTATTAATGCTTATGCAGCACTAACTCTAACTCCTGAACCGGTATTAGCATCTCAGGAATATACTGTAATTGATACACTTCCCGGTTGTGATCAGGATGGAATAGCAGATGCCGGAGAAACTATTGAAATGGTTTTTACAGTTAAAAATTTCTGGGCACAAGCAGATACTGTTGAAATGACTTTGAGATTAGTACGTCCTTGGCATGATTCTACTTATGTAAATATTATTGATAGTGTATCTACATTGGGTAGCATAAGTGCTTATGCTACAAAAAATAATGAAAATAATCCCTTTGTGCTTGATATAAGCAGCATTACACCAAATAATTCAAATATTCTTATGGAATATAGTATAAGTTGTGCAAATAGCGATACTGTTTGGAGCGATACATTTTGGCTTACCACACAGAAAGGAACAAATATTCATGGTATAATATCAGAAGATACTACTTTGAGTAATGATTATCTTTACATTGTTAATGGAAATATGCTAGTTAATCCTGGTATAACTCTTACCATAGAACCCGGAACAAGAATACAATTTGATGCTGATAAATATTTGAGAATTGATGGTTGTCTTATTGCAATAGGAGTTGTAGACAGTATGATTGTTTTTACTTCAAATTGCCAGACACATACCCCAGGTGATTGGGCCACAATAAAATTTACTGGCTCAAGCGAAGATGCTGTATTTGATACTGCTGGAAATTATTTATCTGGCTCAATTCTAAAATACTCAGAAATAGAATTAGGAAAAGGTGTTAGTATTGATAATTGTTCACCTTACATTGTACATAGTACGATACATGATAACTGTACAGATGAAGGACCGGGTAGTGGAATTTATCTTAACAATTCTAATTCACATATAGAAAATAATCTAATTTATGAAAATAATGCTTCAGATTCTTGGACTTTAAATGGTTATGGTGCTGGTATTGGTATCAGGGGAGGGTCGCCATTTATAGCTTATAATATTATAGAGAGCAACTATGGTACTTGTCTTGGGGGTGGTATTGCAATATGCGAGTATAGTACCGCCACAGTTACTAACAATGTGATTCGCGGTAATTATACAGGTAGTTATAGTTATGGATATGGAGGCGGTGCTTTGTATATGGAATGTGGTTTAGTTACAAAAAATATTATTTATGATAACTATACTTATAAATGGGGTGGAGGTTCACCTGATTTTCCATGTGGTGGGGGAGTTTTTTTTAATGGTGGAACATTTCAAAATAATACTTTAATAAATAATAAACAAGATGGTTTTTTAATTAAAAAAAATGGTTCAATAAATAATAATAACATCATTAATAATAGAGGTTCTACACCTTTGTATGATGAATATGATTTTTTTGAAATTCGTATGAGAACTGGTGATGCAATTGATTGCTCAAATAATTACTGGGGAAATACAAATACTGACACAATTGATGATTATATATGGGATTTTCTTGATGACTTTGATTATGGTTTGGTAACTTATGAGCCCTTTGCAACATCACCAGTTGTAGATGCTCCAGGTTTCCTTTATCAGGTTGAATTTAATCCTCCTCCTCCAATTGGTTGTGAAACAGATACATTTAATCTTACTTTCAGCAAGCCAATGGATATAAGTATTCAACCAAATGTTAAGTTTGGAGTATGCGAACCATACACTCAACACATAATAGAAGGTGTCTGGATAGACAGCACTAATTGGCAGGGAACTTATACGTTTGGTATAATGACAGGAGATGGAATAAATAATCTCAGAGTAACCACAGCAGAGGATTGCGAAGCAATGGAAATTCCTAAAGATACAAGGTTTTCTTTTGTAATTGATGCTACAGGAGCATCTTCTGTTGGCTTTATTGCTCAGGCAGGCATTGGCAAAGTTGACCTGGAATGGAATGGTCAGGATATGGTTGACTTTATGGGCTACAATATGTACAGATACCATAAAATTACAGATACTACTTATTCTGATACCACACTTATTAATACTTCAATGATAACGGATACAATTTACTGTGATATGTCTGTTATTCCAAATACGCACTATAAATATATGTACACAGGAATAAGCACAGATTTTATTGAAAGTGATTATTCAGACCCGGCAAGTGCTACTCCTTTTGATGCAGCAAACGGAGATGCCAACGGAGACCTTGCAGTAGATGTGTTAGATATCACTACCATAGTCTCCTACATGCTTAACCAGAGTCCATCACCCTTCCTGTTCGATGCGGCTGATGTAAACTATGATAATGAGATTAATGTGCTTGATATTATTGGGCTTGTTCAGTTGATCAGTGGAGATAAGACAGTGCCTTTAACTGCTTTTGTTGATATTAGTGATCAAGAAGCTTTTTATGAGATAAATGATAATAAGTTGTTACTTGAGAGTGAAGGAAATGTAGTTGCTATGCAGTTCAAGTTAAAAGTGAAAAGTGAAAAGTTAAAAGTGGAAAACACTATAGACCAATTAAGAATATTTTCATTAACTTACGGTTTTGAATTTGCTTATAGTGTTGTGGATGATGAGATTATTGGAATTTGTTACAGCATGTCCGGTAAAGAAATCCCGGAAGGTATATGCGAATTATTCAGGTTTGAGGGTGTTGATGTTAGTAATATTGAAATAGTAGAAATTTTTGGAGGAGATTTGAATGGGGATTATGTTCCAGTATTAAAAAAAGGACAGCAGGTGAATCCACAAACAACAAATGATAATATTTTGAAAGTTCAGCCAAATCCTTTTACACAATCAACAGTAATCAGTTGGCAGTTGGCAGAGGATGCGATGGTAGATATTTCAATCTATGATTTGAAAGGAGAAAAGATTAAACAGATAAAGGACACTTATCAATCAGCAGGAATTTATCAACAAACATGGAATGCAACAGATAATAAAGGTAAAAAGCTTACGGCAGGAATTTACATCTGCCATATTGAAGCAAAAACAGAAAACCAAAAAATAACAAAAGATGTGAAAATTATATTAATGAGATAAAACCTCACCCCTTAATCCCCTCTCCAATTGGAGAGGGAAATGTTTTAAGCGGTTTTTGTGAGAAAAACGAAAGTTATTTAGAGGAGCAAAACAACAATTGAACAATGAAACAATTTAACCATCAAATCATGAAACTATAAAACCATGAAACAAACAATCAAAATACTATTAGCAGTGTTATTCACAAATATTTCAGTATTATATTCTCAGAATATTATGCAAATTCATAATGCATCGGGATATACAAATGATACAGTTGAATTAACTGTGGAAATAATAAATGAGCTACCTTTTATCTCATTTCAATTTGATGTGATAATGCCTGAAACTTTTAATTATATCCCAAATACTGCTATGTTGACCAATAGGAGTTTGGATCATGTGATAAATGTAACAGAATTATCAGATCATCG
>Ga0307991_1000876_pt1 | contig 21772 bp, 17 predicted proteins | sample EllFjometagen131_FD_203146 | JGI IMG/M metagenome (GOLD analysis project Ga0307991, IMG submission 203146) | Marine microbial communities from Ellis Fjord, Antarctic Ocean - #131 | ecosystem: Environmental > Aquatic > Marine > Unclassified | place: Southern Ocean | collected 2014-10-08 | reverse complement strand
AAGCTATTTCTATTAAACGATCAGGATCACCAAGTATAGAATTCATGCTCGCTGTAGCTTTTTTACTCTTCTCAATTTGATATTCATTTGTGCCATCAATTGCACATTGCTCATAATATCCTTCGATTCTTTTCAATTCTTCATTCTTAAGAAGAATTTTAGCTGCTCTACCTTCATAAACAATACGAACGGTAATTTCATCATATACAGATTCCGTCATTGTGTATGTATCTACAATTTCACCGAAAACATCTAGAGTTGCATCTATAGGAGTTCCGGTAAAACCAACATATGTTGCATTTGGCAGTGAGTCGTGAAGATACTTTGCAAAACCGAAAGTCTTTTTTACACCTTCTGAAGTAATTTTTATTTTCTGATCTAAATTTGTTTGGCTTCTGTGAGCTTCATCTGAAATACATATAACATTCATTCTATCTGTCAAGAGTTGTGTATCTTCAGTAAACTTATGTATGGTTGTTAGAAACACTCCACCACTTTGTCGATTTTGAAGCAATGATCTTAATTCTGCCCTGCTCGAAACACTTATAATATTCTCATCACCAATAAATCCTTTAGCATTTGTGAATTGTGCTGAAAGTTGATCATCCAGGTCTGTTCTATCGGTTATTAAAACTATGGTCGGACTGGAAAAATGAGCACTTTTCATGAGAATACGAGTAAGATAGAGCATAATATAACTTTTTCCTGAACCAGTTGCACCAAAATATGTTCCACCCTTTCCATCACCTTTTGGCTTTTGGTGTTCGATGATGTTTTCATATAGTTTGTTAGCTGCATAGTATTGAGGATAGCGGCAAACAATCTTTTCATCTTTTTTTGAAGAATCGGGAATGAATATAAAATTGTGTATTATGTCTCTCAATCTATTCTTGTTAAACATACCTTGAATAAGAGTGAACATAGAATCGATACCATCAACATCCTTTGATTGACCCTCAATTCTCCTCCAGGCATAAAAGAATTCATAGGGAGCAAAGAAAGAACCTGCTTTATTATTTACTCCATCACTTATTATGCAAAATGCATTGTATTTGAATAACTCAGGAATATCTCTTCGATAGCGAGTTGTAAGTTGAATATATGCATCGTGAATTGTAGCTTCTTCTCGAATTGCACTCTTAAACTCAAACACAACAACCGGCAAGCCATTTATATATAGAATTGCATCTGGAATACGTCTTATAGTTCCAACTATTTCTAGCTGGTTTACTATCTTGTAAGTGTTGTTTTTATCTTTTGAATAATCAATTAGATATATCCAAATATCTTTCTTGCTGCGATCTTCTCGCTTGAAAGTAAAACCGTCTGAGATGATTTTCATAATTGCTTTATTGCTTTCGTAAAGATCCGAAGCAGGATAAAGGTTCAATTGTCTGATAATTAGATCAGCTTCTTTTTCTGTAAGGTTTTCAGCTTTGTATTGAGATAATAAGTATGCTTTTAAATCATCTTCGATTAATACTTCATCATCAGTTCTGGAAATTGAATCTCCAGGAAAATGATTAATGGATTCTTGATTAAGAAGGTCAATAAACGCTTTTTCTAATTGTGCTTCGGTGAATTTCAAGCCTAATCTCCAATTTTTTATAAATTATTGTAATATTCTTTTAATTTACTCGCAATAAGCTTTCTTCTATCCTGAAGAAAATCAAAATAATCTTTGTGAGTAGCTTCTAAAAATGTTACTGGTATGTCATTCAGTTTAAAATTCTCAAACAATAATTTTTTGTCGTCGATTGTACAAATATCATTTATTTTTTGTTCAATTTGATTTTCTATAATTTTCATATACTTAAAAGGTGGTCTTTTACCAATTTTAATATTGGTAGATTGCTCTGTATAAACAAAATTTGCAACTTGATTGTATTGCTTCTGGTCAAATCCATTATCTTTCAAGTAGTCTTTAGGGAATAAATGATGAATATCACCTCTCTGTTCAATTAAGCTTGAGATTTTCATGCTTTTTGATAAAAATGCATTTGATTTCAGGTTCACCTGTGAAGCTAGATAAACATTGTAGGCATTGTTAGTTGTGCTTGATGTAGTTAGATCATTTATAAGTCTTACACTCCAGAATGAATCTGCTAAATACGTTTCTTCCATAGTTTTAAGGTAGCTATCTATACCCTTTCTTGAAATCTCATTAATATCTTCATCAATTTTTGATTCAGCAGAACCAGAGTAACGACCAATAAACAAAGAAAGTATTAACCAACGTTTGATATATTTTTGAGTTTGAGGATCAGACATTCCAATTTCTCGGAGATGAAGGTATAAAGCATATGAGAAGTTTAGTGCATTCTTGGAAGCAATCAATTTATGGTCAATAAGACCTGTTGATTGTACAATCATAAGGAATCGCTGATAGTTAGTCTTATTGACAACTGTAACTAAACCATCTTCTAATAACTCAAAGCTTTTAGTAACGATTTCATCTTCATATTCTCTTGTTTCAAAGTTCCTACCCGATAGTAAAGCAACCAAATCTTTAAATTTACCTCTTTTGAATTTAAATGTAAAAGCTACACGCAATATATCCACATAATCAGGAACATAAAGTTCATCAGTACTATTAGCCATCCATGTTATTGCATTATTATACTTTTCATTACAAAAATCATTATCATTATCTATAATATGTTTATAGAAATCTTTATCAACAATCAAACGACAAAAGTAATCAATCATTTTTCTAAGTTTGTTCCCATCGTGTAGACTATCCGAGGCTATTTTTGACATAACAAAATCAGCATTACTTAAAACTACACCTTTTTGATTAATTCGTATAAAAATATCTGTAACAGTGTCTATATCAAGAGAGTGATCAAGTTCAATAATACCAATCTGCTTATTCTTTATCTTCTTAAGATTTTCTATTCTATTCTCGATGTGATCTGAATTCTGATTAGGATTCAGATCCATGTAACTTTTTCGAGCTTTGGAAATGGATATCTTATCATCTATTATTGGGCTGATATCGTTAATCCATTTTGGATCTTTTTCATGTGCTTTATTTAGAACATCAAATTTTTCAGTAAGTGGGTTAAAGGAGATTTTTATATTAATCTCTTTATAGTTTTTGTTCAATACACGACGACCTACAATAGCAGCGGTAAGGGCTGTTATTCGCTGCTGACCATCAATCAATACTTTCTTTCCTGCAGAAAGATCTCCATTTTTTAATTTTACATCAGGATTTCTCCAAGTAATAATATATCCTACTGGATATCCTTGATAAAGAGAATCTATCAAATCTCTTACTTTTACTGGTTTCCAGACAAAAGGTCGTTGTATTTCAGGGATAGCAATCTCACCTGATTTTATCCATGCTAATAATGTTTCTACTGGTTGTTGATGTACTGAATATTTTGCCATAATAAAGGCTCCTATAATTATTAAAACTACTAAATTATTCTGTTTCCAATTCCTTAATCGAATCTCTCATTGTTTCAATCGATTTATTTAACATTTCAAAGGAATATTTTTCATTTTCTTCATTATCTGAATGATGAATTTGATTCCTTACATATTTAGATAGTGAAATATACTCAAATCTTTCTCGTAAATCGTTCCAGTATTTATGACAATATGGACAAATTTTTTGTGCTTCTTCTGTTTCGTGATCAAGACCTACTCCAATTTTATGATGTTTATCAATTGCTCCATCAAACTGATCTTTCCAATAATTTTTAAAATAACTATATAGATCATTGTGATACTCTTCTGTAGGAAGATTAAAAGCTAAATAATTAATTTCATTAGATGAAACAAAATTTAAAACTCTCTCTGACATTTGGGTGACTGCTGGTTTATTATCTTCAAGGCATAGAATATCTATTTTATAATGACCTTTCACTAACAGTTGTTTCACCAAAAGAGGTGAATGGGTTGTGATGAAAACCTGACTCGATTTTGAAAGTTCCAAAAGCTTATCAACAAATTTTAATTGTAAAGATGGATGTAAATGGAGTTCAGGTTCATCAATTAAAATAATCAGTTGTTTTTCACTTTGTTGGGCAAGATAAAATGAGTATAGAAAAGTGAAGATCATCTCATATCCAGATCCTAGGCTTGATAAAGATACTTGCTGTGATGTCTCTTGTATCTTGGAAGATAGGAAAGCTTGTTTAAATGGATGATATGAATCCAAAAAATCTAAATCAATTGAAATACCACTTATTTCTTTGAAATCATTAATAGCTGATTCTAAAAATCTGTTTTCAACATCATTAAGAGCTTTTTCTTTTACTAGAGTATTTAAATCTTCGTGATTTTCAGTTTTGATAAATTTAAAGCTGAAATCTTCCATTAATCGATCAAATCTTGTTGTATTATAAGTGCCGGATTTAATTTGGTATAATCTATTACTATCTAAGTACAGAATATCATTTTCACTAAATCTTTTTCCTGAAAAAGGATTATTGACATTGAGTCTTAAGTCAGGGCTATTATCTGCAATTGGATTATCATTGTTCCCAGCAATAAACTTCTGATCAGATACAATAATAGAAGATAAATAGGCTCTATTTCCTCTATTTCTCAAGCCTGCTGTAAAACGAAAACCCTTTGCATTGAAATCTCCCCTTGGCATAGTTTTTTTTACTATAAATTCTTCTTGAGATTCTATTTTAATTTCACATTTTTCTTCTGGTTGGTTTAAATCGTGAACGGAGAAACTAGAAGCTTTATATTCTAATAAAGGTAATGATAATGCATCTAATATTGTTGATTTTCCTAACCCGTTTTCACCAACTAAAACATTTAGTCCAGAACCATTATTCTCATTATCTGGAATGTTTATATCATGTAGTTCGAAGAAATCTGTATTATCAAACAATCTGTAATTTTTAATATAAAGTCCTTTAATAAACATATATCACCTCAAATCATATTACATCGACATTTCATCAACAACACCTTTCATCAAAACAGGGCAAAGTGGTTTAATACTATCTTTCAATTGAGTGTTTATCCTTTTTCGTGTTTCCAAAGTATGGTAAATGGTAACTATAGATTTTTGCTTTTCAATACTTGGGATTGGTAGTTTTATATCACACATATCTATCCAATCGAAAGTATCTCTAGTACTACTCCAGGCGTGAAAAGCTGCATAACGATCAAATTCTGCCCTTTTTAGAAAAAGTATTAGAAACTCGGACAATAGTTTATTTGTATTTTTTACTTTAAACGTCACATAGGAAGGAGAGACAAGAATAGGGTAATCATAGTGAGAAAGTGCAACTGCCAAAGGTTTAAAAGGATTCATTCTTGGGATATACGCAAATTCATTTTTTCTTACAATAAAATGTCTTGTTAAGTTTTTCTTGTTTACCTTTCCGCTTGGTTCTCTAAACACCTTTCTTTCACTTATCCCTATAACATCATTAATCATATCATCATCATTTCTCTCATCTAATTTTTCAATATGATCACCTAAAAGTTTTGGTTCTTCAGTTTTGATTAGATTTTCTATATAAGCATCACAAATCAACTGCAAATCATCAAGGCTGTTCTCATAAGTTTTTTGATTATTCAGCAAGCCATTGTAAAGTGCTACATATTTTTTTTGTTCCTCTATGCTTGGGATTGGTAATCTGACTTCACACATTGTATCCCAATCAAATGTTTCTCGTGCACTACCCCAAGAATTGAAACGAGTATAACGATCAAATTCTAAACGATTAAACCAAATAAATAGATATTCGGGAATTAGTTCTGTTTCATTAATAACTTCAAACACCTGATATGCGGGTGAGAGAATAGCTTCTTCTGTCTCTTTAAATAAAGCAACTGTTATTTTTTCACCATTTCTTGAAGTTACAGGGCTAAAAGCAAATTGGTTACTCTTGATTTTACGATATACAGACATATCAGTATTTGTAGTGTTTGCAATCGAAGCAATAAATTTTTTCTGAATACTAACGCCCAAAAGATTTGAAACCGATAAATTTCTATTTCTTTTATCAACCTTTTGTATATAATCACCCAATCTTTTAAAGTTTGATTTCATATCCCAAACCTTTAAAAGCATTTAACAATTCTTGTTGAGAATCTTTTTCTTCTTTTAACAGGATTTTGAATTCTGTTTGAATTCTTTTCATTTCAGTATCAAAATCAATATGGCTGTCTCTATCTACAAATTCAACATATTTACTTAATATAAGTGAATAGTTATTTTCTTTAATCTCATCAAAACTCGCTGAATGACAAAACTCAGGAATATCTTTGTATGTAGATCTATAATCGGCTTGTTGCCAGTTGTGGTAATTTTGGGATACTTTGGAAATATCATCGAAAGTAAGCTCTATAAATTTCTTTTCATACTCACTTCCCCAACGTCGTAAATCCATAAATAGGATTTCATTTTCTCGATTTCTGTAGCTTTTTTGTTCATTATTAATTTTAATACATTTTTCTTTTTTGTTTTTGTTAAGTATCCAAAGGGTCACACTAATATCAGTTGTATAGAACATATCTCTCGGTAAAATGATAATTGCTTCAACTAAATCGTTTTCAATTAATTTTTTGCGGATTTTGTATTCTTCTCCACCACCTGAAAGAGCACCGTTAGCCAATAAGAAACCTGCAACTCCGTTATTGGAAAGTTTAGAAACAATATTTAAAATCCAACCGTAATTGGCATTACTTTTGGGTGGAACATCATAACCAGCCCAACGGGGATCATCAATCAGTTCATTTTCTGCACGCCAATCTTTTTGGTTAAAGGGTGGATTTGCCATAATATAATCAGCTTTCAAATCTTTATGTTGGTCATTAGAAAATGTGTTGGCAGCAGTATCACCAAGTTTTGCTGATATTCCTCTGATAGCCAAATTCATCTTTGCTAATTTATATGTTGTTTTTGTATATTCTTGACCATAAATTGCAACTTCTTTCGTATTCCCATGATGGCTTTCAATAAACTTAATGGATTGCACAAACATCCCACCCGAACCACAAGCTGGATCATAGATTTTTCCCTTGTAAGGTTCAAGCATTTCTGCAATTAGATTTACAATTGATTTCGGAGTGTAGAATTCTCCCTTTCCTTTTCCTTCGGCAAGAGCAAATTTCTTCAGGAAATATTCATAAACACGACCAACAATATCTTGCTCTTTGTCTTTCAAAGTATCAATATTATTTATTGTATCAAGTAATGCGGAAAGTTTACTTACTTCAAGATTCAGTCTTGAAAAATAATTATCTGGTAAAGCACCTTCTAGAGCTGGATTGTTTTTCTCAATTGTATGAAGAGCAGTATCAATTTTAAGAGAAATATCATCTTGCTTAGCATTTTTTATTATAAATGACCAGCGTGAAATTTCAGAAAGATAAAATATATTTTTCATATTGTAAAATTCTTTCATTTCGATGTATTGTAATTTGTTATCTTCAATTAGTTCTTTTCTTCGCTCTTCAAATTTATCACTAGCAAATTTTAGAAAGATTAAGCTCAGAACAACGTGTTTGTATTCAGCAGATTCTACTGAACCTCTCAATTTGTTAGCGGAATCCCAGAGTGTTTCTTCCATGCTTTTTTGTTTTTTAGTAGTTTTCTTTGCCATTTATTACTCCAATGTACATCGTAATGTTTACTTCTTTCTAGTAACCATGAAAAATTTGATTAAGTGTAAGTAAGTGTCAAGAATAATAGAAAGAAAAGCTTGATCGTTTTGCAAAAAAGTAAAGCCGACAAGTAAGTATTTGACAGAGTGTAATAAATAAGGGATTGAGTGTTGAGGATTAGGAGATAGTGATATGATAAGAGTTACGTTTATTAATGGTTCGTATTATTGTGAAGCTGGAATTAGTAAGTTGAAATTGAAACGTGATAGTCTTGATCGGGTTATTGGTGTAAACAGGAAAACAACCAGGAGAAGATTGCGAGCAAGTGAGATTGTTACTTTTATGAATATTTATGAAGATGTTTATGGGAAGTGGGTTAAAGTAAGAACTGAGAGTTATCAGATCTATGATGTAAAACCTGATGATCTGATTTATCAGAAGGAACACAAAAAAGAAATGTAAATAATTAATCCTCTATCATCACTTTGATATGATTACTGCCGATAATTATATTGTCGTTATTAGCTAAAGGCAATTCAGAAATTAGAAATTTCTCATTAACAATTGTATGGTTTGCACTTTTCAAATCCAGTATGTAAAAGTTACCTCTCATAAAATCTATTACACAATGCATCCTTGAAACAAGGGGATCGACTAGCACAAAGTCATTATCTGTCCACCTACCTATAGAAATGGGAAACTCTGAAAAACTTTGTATTTTCCCTACATCAAAACCTTTTAGAACTGAAATAATGAATTTCATATTATAATATTTGCAAATAGTAAATTTTTGTCAACCATGAAAGTAAGATTGGTAATAATTATTGACAGATTCTTGAAATAAATGGAAGTATAAATAAAAATCTTTTTCAAATAGAAAATAGATATTAGTAAATAATAAATTTAGAATTATTGATATTAGTTTTTATAGGAAAATAATGAAAATAATTACTAATAATCCTTACCGTATTTTGGGACTATCAGTTACAGCAACTGAAAGAGATATAACTAAAAGAGTATCTGATCTCACGATATATGCAGAAATGGGGAAACTAAAAACATTTGAGTATGATCTCACAAATATTGCACCAATAGAAAGAAATATTGTTACGATTAATGATGCAGCTAGGAAATTAGAGCAACCTCAAGATAAATTGTATCACTCCCTTTTCTGGATATCTTATAATGACGATGATAATTCTCTATTAACCTTGAATAATGATCTTTCTAAATTACAAGAGAAGTTATCTAATGATAATGTCCTTGATTTACACAATAAAGCTATTATTACTTTTTTTTCAAACAATGAATATGAAACATTAATGGAAGGTATCAAATACTTTGATAAGTTCTTAATGCATTCAGAAATTGAAGAATTTATAAGTAAGATAACTGGAGAGAGATTAACTAATAATTTTAATTTAGAAGAAATATATATAGATGGTTTTCTTCAAGAAGTTAGAGATAAATACAAAATAAACAAAGTATTTGATTTGTTTAGAAACACATCTACCGAAAATTATGTAAAAACAATTTTAATAAAGCCTTTAATACAGAAAATTGAGTCTGAAATTGAAATTGCTAAGAAGAAAACACAGCAAGAAGAAAAGAAAGGAAATGAGTTTGCTGAGCAACTTATTTGTAATGTAGACGATAGTTATAGCCAACTGAAAGAGATATTGGAAAGTACTGACATTCAATTTACCATAATATCAAATACACTAGCAACACAAATAGTTGATTGTACTATTGATTATTTTAATTGTAACAATAAAATAGATTCTCATATCGCTGCGAAAGATTCAATTCTATTGCTTAAAATCGCTGGTAATTATATAATTAATAATAGTAGATTGAATAAAAGAAGAAATGATAGCACCATTACTATTAAAGAATGGTTAGGCAATGATACCGACTTTGAAACAGACAGTAGTAGTGTAAATAATATTGATATAATTAGGAATACGATAAATAGAGCAAAACGAAAGACAAATGGATATGTCTATGATTCAGGTAAATATCTACAAATTGCGGAAAAATTAATAACAGATTGTATACCCAGTTTAAACATTAAACTTAATCGAAATCTCTTAGAACATACGGATTACCTTCAAATTAATACTGATTTGGTGAACACATGCTTAAATATAATTGAAATTTACTTTAACTCACTGAAAAGTAAAAAAGGATTTGAAGTTTCAAAAAAGAAAAGGGTACTAAATATCTTTGCAAAACTTATCAACATAGATGTACAGAATTCTACAAAAAAGAGATTTAACAATTTGTATATCACAATTCAAGGATACGAAGATTTTTCATCGTTTGCAGCTTTTAACGATAAACATCAAGAAGATGATAACTTAAAAGATATACTTGATAAACTAAAAAAAGATAAGGAACCATGGACCCCATCCAAAAAAAAGAAAAGGAAACTTCCTAAAATAGGATATTTGATTGCAGTAATTTACACAATAATAATTATTGCTTTAGTATTTATTGTAAAAATTAAATCAAGTTCTCGCAATTCAAAATTAAGTGCAAAAAAAACAGAGCGTAATTTTATAGAAGAGATCAATAAAAAGCAAAAACAGAGTAGTTCTCCTACTAAAGAGAAAATTAAGGCTCTTGAACAAGCGCAGATAGAATTAAAACCTATGAAAACCATAACATTAAATAAGTATAAAGGCAATCAATTAGATAATGGATCTTCACCATATAATTCAAATTATGGGAACGGAATATATAACAAAAACCATAGTAATGAGATTACATTTAAAAATGGCTACAAAACAGATGCTATCGTATGTCTCGTAAACTATTATTCAGGAAAGGTGATTAGGAATGAGTACATACGTAAAGATACAAACTTTAAAATGACAAATATTCCCAACGGAACATATTATTTGAAGGTTTTCAGTGGGAATGATTGGAACCCAGATAAAACAATGGCAAAAGGCAGATTGATTGGCGGGTTTGAGTCAAGCATAAGTTTTAGTGTATCAGATAATTATGAAGATCTCTTAGTTGTTGAGGATGATGGGTATAAATACACTACCGGTTCAATAACTTTATATAGTGTAGAATATGGTAATATGGAATCGGAATCAATAAGCGAAAATGATTTTTTTAAGTAGGAGAAAAAATTATGCAAATGATAGCTAATAATCCTTATAGAATACTTGGACTTTCAGTAACAGCAACTGATCGTGAGATAACAAAGAGGATATCGGAACTAACTATTTATACTGAGATGGGTAAAGCTAAGAACTATGATTCTGATTTAATTAATTTTGCTCCTCTTGAAAGAACTACTGAGAATATAGAAGACGCAGCAAGACAACTAGAACAACCAAAGGATAAGCTACTTCATTCTATTTTCTGGTTATCATATAACAATAATGAAAACTTTCTGGATAAGTTAGATAATGATAATTTGTCTGAAGTGATTGAAAATATACCAAATGATACTGTACATAACTTTCATAATAAAGCGATTCTCACGTTACTATCAGTAAGTGACTTTAATAAATTAAGAAAGGGAATTAGATATTTCGAAGATTTTTTAACACATAAAGATATTGAGAAATTTATTACTAAAATTGTTGGAGAAAGATTAACACGTAACTTTGATATCGATAAACTTTTCATAGAATACTATTTGCAAGATGTTATGAATAAATACAGTATCAAAGAAATACTAGATTTGTTTAATAACACATCAAATGAAGAATTTGTAAGAGCGAGGTTAGTAAAACCCTATATTCATAAAATAGAAGCAGCAGCAGATACAGCAAAAAATAAAACAAATAATAAACCTGAAAATGCTTATAGTTTTGGTAAAGAATTAATTGATAACATCTCTGATAATTTAAGCAGTTTAGAAGAAATATTAGACGAAAGCGATTTGATGTTTACATCTATATCAAACAAATTGGCAGAACAAATGTTAGATTGTTCAATAGCATATTTCAACAAGAATTTTGAATCTTCAGATGAAGATATTGATGAAGACATTTTTGAAAATGCTTACGAACTTGCAAAAACAGCACAATTAACAGCAAAAAGTAGGATGATGATTAATCGTATAAATGAAGCGATAAAAGCTCTTGAGAATACTAAATTTCATGATTGTTTTAATGCAGTTAATTTTTTAAAGGCTATAATTGAAGCATATGAAAAACTAGAGAAGGAAAATATGCTATTAATCTCATTTAAAAGGAAATGCATAAATGAAATCCTAATGATACGTGAATTAAGGAAAGTGGTTACTAGCAAAATTATTATGAAAATAGCAAAATCAACTAATGAGAAATTGATATCTGATTTTAGTTACTATATTAACAGTGTTATCAATAAAATGAAATTAACTAAAGATGTAGCAAAACTAAAATCGAAATTTATTGAAAATTTACCAGATACTAATGAAATTAAAAGGGAATACAATTTGAATTTATTTAAGGAGTTAATTAAGCAGAAAGAATTTGAATTAGAACAAGTACGTGAGAGAACTTTTTTTTCAACAGAATTGTTTAAGTTGAAATGTGAAATGAAAGAACTTAACAAATGGACATTATTTAGAACTAAAAAGACAAAAGAACTTCAAATCAATAAGAAAACTTTAGAAATTGAGGAGCTAAAAACCAAGGGTGAAAAATGGAAAAAAGAAGAAATTGCTCGTTTAGATAAAGAGATAATACAAAAAAAGCATGAATTACAGAAACTATAGGAAGGTAGGAGTACTAAAATGAAGAAAGTTATTTTGATGTTATTTATCTTTTGCAGTATTCTTTATGCAGAAGATATTATCGATGTACAAGACAGTACTAATATAGGTTATATTTACAGTATTGAGAATGAACTTTTAGATGAGATAAAAGAAAATGAAAAGAAATTAGAAAAACAGCAAACTGGATTAAAACTTTTATCTGAGAAACTATCAGAACAACAAGCAAAAATTATTGAGATAAATCAGAAGTTGATTTCTGGTAGAGAAGCAAACCTTAAATTAACCAAAAGGAACAACGCAGAAATAAAAGCCTTAAATACACAAATTGATATTTACTATAAGGAGTTGAAAAGCTTAGAAAAAGAAACTTACAATAATTTAACAATATTACGTGATAGTTTAGGAATAACATCAATAAAATTGAGTGAATCTTCATCAGAAACTGAACGGAAGTTGGTGGATATTGATAATAACATGAGTACAAAAACTTTATACATAATTATCGGTTCATTAGTTTTGCTTTTATTTATAGTAATTGTTTTCTTTATTCTAAAAATTTCAATAAAAAATAAAACAAAGAGCCTTGATGAAGATATTGTGAAAACAAGAAATAAAATGGAAATTGAAACAATTAAGTTAGATGCAAAGCTTGTTGAAATTCTTGAAAAACAAATAAAATTAACAGAACAAAAACCTACAGTTAAAGATGAAGAAATAGACCATTCCATTTTCATTAAAGTAGCAAACGAGATACAGCGTATGAGAAGAAGAATTGCAAATATGCCAGAAGAAACAAAAGGTATTGGGGCCCTCAAAAATGCACTCAGAAGGTTAGAGGAAGGATTAAATGATAATGAATATGAGCTAATAGATTTAACTGGAAAAGAATATGTCGATGGTTTGACAACAAGAGCAAGGTTTGTAGAAAGTGGAGACATACCTAAAGGACAACAGTTAATCACAAAAACAATTAAATTACAAGTTGAGTATAAGGGTGTAATCATCCAACCATCTGAAATTGAAGTAAGTATAGGAGAATAAAATGGCAAGAACAAAGATTGATTTTGGAATAGATTTGGGAACGACAAATTCATCAATAGCAAAAATGCAAAATGGTGAAGTTAAGATTATCAAGAGCAATAAAGAAAAAATGGATACAACCCCATCTTGTGTGGCTTTTAATAAAAAGAAAAGAATTTATGCAGGGATGAGTGCATTTAATCTATTTAAGAAAGAAACACTAAAAGCCTTTTTAGATTATTCAAATGGGAAAAACATAACTAATATAAATTCGTTTATTGAATTTAAGAGAACTATGGGTACAGAAGCTCACGATACAAGTTCTTTTATGGAAAAAAATTATACATCCGAAGATCTTTCAGCAGAACTGTTAAAAAAACTAAAAAGCTATGAAATAGATGAAGAGATAGATGCTATTGTAATTACTATTCCGATGATGTTCAGACAACTTCAAAAAGATGCAACCTTACGAGCTGCAAAACTGGCTGGTTTTCAATACTGTGAGCTTTTACAAGAACCAATTGCGGCTTCTATCGCATATGGATTATCTGCTAACAAAGCAGATGGGTATTGGCTTGTTTTTGATTTTGGAGGAGGTACTTTTGATGCGGCTATTATGTCCGCAGATGAAGGGATTATGAAAGTAGTTGGCACAGATGGAGATAACCATTTGGGTGGAAAAAATATTGATCTCGCTATTGTTGATGAAATTTTATTTCCTTATGTGGAAGAGAATTACTCTGTTGAAAAAATATTATCAGATAAAAATGGAAAAAAGTTGTTTAGAGCAGCCCTAAAAATTCATGCAGAAGATATTAAAAAAGAGATTGCTCAAAGAGATGCAATCAACTATGTTACTGATGAACCACTCGGTGAGGATGATAATGGAGAGGAAATAGAATTAGATTTACACTTAACTTTAGAAGATGTTGAGAAAGCAGTAAAACCAGTATTCCAAAAAGCAATTGATATCTCATTAGAGTTATTAAAAACCAATAATATTACAGGAAAAGATTTAAAGAGGATAATACTGGTTGGTGGACCAACCCTGATGCAAACTATCAGAAACATACTAAAAGAACAAATCGCAGACAAGATTGATGTATCTATCGATCCAATGACTTGCGTAGCTGAAGGAGCTGCAGTTTTTGCATCAACCAAAGATATTCCAGAAGGATTACAAAAAAGAGATAAATCCAAAATACAATTGATTATAAGTTATCCTCAAACAACTGTTGAATTAACTTTAGAAGTAGGAATTATGATAGATATAAATAAAACAGAGGGTGTTATTCCAAATGTTATTTTTATTGAAGTAACAAGATCGGATAACGGTTGGTCAAGTGGCAAAATTGAGATGAAAGATAACTCAGAATTATTTGAAATACAATTGAATGAAGGAAAATCTAATGGGTTTAATATTACTTTAACAGATGATAAAGGCAATAAACTCGAATGTGAACCAAATATTTTTACGATTATACAAGGTATGAAAGCCGCTAAAGCTGTTTTGGAAAGATTCATAACTATTGGAGTTTATCACTCTGACTATAAAAAAGCTGTAGTTGTTCCTATAAAGGGTCTTGAAGAGAATAAAACTTTACCAGCTAGCGGTAAAACGAGTTTGAAAACACAAACAGATCTAAGACCAGGAAATTCTGAGGATAAAATTGAAATCCCACTATATGCTTCAAAAGGTGAGAAAGAATGGTATTCTAGATTAGAATTAAATGAACAGATTGGAAAGTTCATTATAACTGGTGATATGATCGATGATTTTGTCCCTAAAGATACAGATGTGCAAATTACATTAAAGCTTGGGCTTTCTTCAAATGACCCCAAAGTGCTGACTGTATTTTTTGAATACACTGATCAGGAAATTGTTTTAGACAAAGACACTTTTGTAGCAAGCATACCTAGTAATGAAGAAATTAGTGAACAAATTAACAAAGCATATGCTGCTTTAGACATTCAGCAAAGCGGTGATGATGCTGTTTCGGAAGGTGAAATTAATCAATTAAAAAATGAACTTACCGAACAGAAAAAAGCTTTAAACAATGCTGATAGTGAAGATGAAAGAATCCAAGCAGATGATAATGTTAAAAAAGCATGGCATAAGATAGACAAATTAGAAAGTAGTGGTGCTTGGGATAAAACAGAAAAAGAACTAAAAGATGCAATAGAATATCTCGAAAATCTCATCGAAAAATTTGGTGATGATAACGACAGAACAATGATGATCGAAATACAACAGAAAGTTAAACAAATAATTACTAAACAAGAGATTGGATTAGCAAAAGATATTTTACAGGAAATATTTAGCTTGCAGTTTAATGTTTTGAGAAAAGATATAGGTTGGTGGATTTCTTGGATTAAAGAATATGATGAAAATTTCGACAATCATGAATGGGAAAACCGTACAGCAGCTAGAAATTTACTAACAAGGGCAAAAGAAAATATAAGAAGTAGCGCATCCATAGAGATTCTTGAGGGTATTGTACGAGAGTTGTGGCAATTGCAAAAAGGCAAAGAAGCAGGACTTGGTACCGGTAGAGATAGTAATTTATTGAGAGCGTAAAATAATGAGTCATATAAAAGAAAAACGTATTCTAAAACGAAATGAAATTGTAAGTGAAACATACACTGTACAGTGTTTTATTGGAGAGGGTGCATTTGGAGAAGTATATCGTGTAAAACACAAATTTCTTGGAATACAAGTACTGAAACTATTAAAAGATGAGTATGTAAAAAAAGTAGATATTGATGAATTAATTGCTGAAGCAAAAATTCTTACGAAACTTACACATCCTAACATTGTGAGAGTCTTTAATGCAAATTCATTTAAAAAGAATAATAAAGAATACTACTTCATAACAATGGGATTTGTGTCCGGTGAAACTTTAAATAACATGATGTATAGAGAAAAATACATAAAAATTGATAAAGCAATTTCTATTGGAATGGATCTATTAAGAGGATTAAAGACCGCACATGCTCAAAAAAAACCTATCATTCATCGAGATATTTGCCCTGATAATGTCTTATTGTCCTATTCCAAGGAAAATACAACAGCGCTTTTATCTGATTTTGGATTGGCAAAAGCACTAGATAGCTCAACTTATCTTGAGAGTTCGGCAGGAAGATATATTTATTTTGCTCCTGAATGCTTTTGGGGTATATATTTACCTACAAGTGATGTGTTCTCATCAGCAATAATATTTTATAAACTAATTACAGCTGAAATGCCGTGGAAATACAATTTAACGAATATTGATGATCCTGAAGAAATTGAAACAATAATTGCAAAAGCAAGAAAAACCCCCTTAAAAAAGCCAAGTGATTTTAATGAAGAATGTACACCAGAGATAGATGAAGTTATTATGAGAGCATTAGCACTAAACCTAGAAAATAGATACAAGAATGCTGTTGAATTTTATGATGCTTTAGAAGTAGCCATTTCGAAAAAACCATTGGTAGCAGAAGAGAAGAGTAAAATAAAGGTAAAAGTGGTTGATGGGAAGAAAGTAGTAGAGGCAAGGTTGAAAGGAAAAGGATTTGATGAAATAGCTGGAATGGTGGAATTAAAGGAGATATTGTATAACGATATCATACTACCTCTCCAAGAGAAAGAACTATACGAAAAATATAAAATTTCAGCACCAAATGGAATGCTCTTATTTGGACCACCCGGATGCGGTAAAACATTTATATCTAGAAAATTATCAATTGAAGTTGGTTACAATTTTATAGAAGTAAAACCTTCTGATCTAGCAAGTATATACATTCATGGAACACAGGAAAAAATTGGGAACTTATTTAAGGAAGCTAAAGAGAAAGCACCAACAATTATTTTCTTAGATGAAGTAGATGCAATTATGCCTAACAGAGAAGGAATGAGAGAACACAGCTATTCATCAGAAGTAAATGAGTTTTTAGCACAAATGACCGACGCAGGAGCTAATGATATTTTTATTCTTGCAGCAACTAACAGACCAGAGAAGATAGACACAGCTATAATGAGAACAGGAAGATTAGATAAAGTGATTTATGTTCCTCCACCAGACTATGATGCACGTTTAACAATGTTTCAAATGTACTTAAAGGGAAGACCAACTGAGGATAACATAGATATAGAAGAACTGGCTAAGTTAACTCATAATTACGTATCAAGCGATATTGAATTTATTGTGAATGAAGCTTCAAGAAAGGCTTTGAAAGAACGAATCAATATTTCTAATAACCATATGATTAGAGTTGTTAAAGAGACACAGCCATCAGTTTCAGAAAAACAGTTGATTAAATATGAAAAATTTAAAAGTAAAAGGAGTTTTGACTAATGAAAGAACTAGAATTTGAAAAACTATTATTCAATACTGCTATATGTGTAATGGCATGTGATGGTCAAATACATGAAAGTGAAGTGAGTGAATTAGAGCTTATTGCTGAAAATACACCTTATTTTAGAGAATTAGATTACAAAAATGAACTCAACAAAATTATGAAAGAAATTGAGAAGAACACTAATGTAATGAAACGATATTTTAATACTTTAAAAGAAGCAGATTTGTCACCCGTTCAAGAATTACTTATCCTTGAAGTAGTATTGAGAATTATGTATTCTGATAACCGAATCGATGAAAACGAAGTTAAATTTGTTAAATTGATAAAATCTTATTTAAAGATGCCCGATCAAATCATTTTTGAACGATTTGGGAAGATCGAATTCTTGATTAAGGGATATGAAAAGATAAACCAGCAAGACTTTTCTGATGAATTTAGTGATATTGAGGTTGTTGATATTAAGGACAAAAAGCAAGTGAAAAGATAAGGATAATTAAAATGATTAGCCTACAAGTACATTATGGATTAAAAAGTAAAGAAGAAGTATTTTATGATGATATTAATAAAGAATTCAATTTCTCTATTGAAGGTCAATATGGTAGTTATGATAGGATTTCAATAAATGAACTTGAGATTCTAGAAGTTGCAACTGAAGAGAATGTCAATTCTCTTGATTCTTCTTGGAACCTTTCTAAAGCAAAATCAGAAATTAATCACGGTTCTGTATTTGGTGCAGCTTTTGGTATTTTGGGACTTGCGGGGGAAATTGCAATGAAAGGGTACAACTTAACATTTATAGCAAGATTTAAAGATGGAAAAAAGCTTCTAGCAACTATAAAAAGCAAAGCATTTGAGAAGATAAAACTACACATTAAATAATAAATAAAGGAAAGTTAAGATGAGCCAAGTAAATGATTTTGTATTAAGTCCAGAATTATTACCAAAATTGATTGAAAAACTAGAAACCTGGTTATTAGGTGAAAACTTTCGTGTTCAAACTCTTAAGACTGAAAAGGGATTACCCATTATCCAAATTGAAAAAAGAGGAGGATGGCGTAAGGTTGTAGGAATGTCAACTGCACTAAATATATTATTTAGATCTCGTGAAAATGTTCTTAGTGTTGAAATTGGTGCAGGTCGTTGGTTAGATAAAGCAGCAGCTGGCGCTATTAGTCTGGTAGTATTATGGCCACTATTAATTACAGCAGGGATAGGTGCTTTTCAACAGATGGGTATGCCTGATAAAATATATGGTAGAATAGAATATATACTTAGAATTTTAGAAGAAGAGAAAAAAGATAAGGAAACCATCAACGAGAATGAAGAGGAATTAGAAGAAACTTCACTTGAATCTACCGAGTGTGAATCTTAGATATTTTATTTAAATTTATATAGTTGAAAATGAAAATTTCAAATTACAAGATATATGACCGGAAGATCTGATATATCAGAAGGAGCATTTGAGGAGAGATTGAGTGCGTAATTTACTAAGATTAATTTGAAAAGTAAACCGTTACTGTCTGACAAAGGGATTGCTTTAACAATAACGGTTCTATGAGTTTGAACACCAAAATTAAAACTAAGAATATTAAGATTGATGTCAAGAGAAAGAGTAACTAATTGCGACTGTACTATTTGAGTAAGAGCATTTTTCTTTGTATGCTGATTTTAGTTTTTAACTGATAAAAATAGAGTCCTGAGCCATATTCATCTGCATTCCATGTATAATCATGGTTACCAGCATTAAACTCGTGAGACTCTATCGATTGTCCTTTCAGATTGAATATTGTTAGGGTACCACTTCCACCTTCTTGTATTTCAAAGCTTATTGTCGTAGTTGGATTGAAAGGGTTTGGATAGTTTGATATTTTGTTAAAAATTGTTGATGTTTGATGATCTTCAACAGAGATTGGATTGTATATCAGTTCTACATACTCTGGGTGATCGATAAAGGGATTCCGATTTTCTTGATAATCTTCATAAATAATATCGTTCCTGTTCTCTTCCCACTCATCTACTGGATCTTCTACATGCCATTCCATCAGAGTAGAAAACACACCATGAACAGGTTCATGATTGGGTGATGAAGGTGCATAGTCTACAACCTCCAGGTCAACTTCTCCATTATCACCTTCATAACGTGTCGCCATGTAAAATATCATTCTTGCTACATCGCCTTTTACAGCCTCTCTCGGTTCCCATGTATCAGTGCTTGTACTTGTATAGGGGAACTCGACATGATCATCGATAATATCATGCAAAGCAGTTTTAAGATCTTCTCCTGTGAGTCCTTCAGTTCCATCATAATAACCTTCAGGGATATCAGCGTAAAGTGAGCTGAGAAAGAGTAAGGAAATGATAAATAAATACTTCATGATGTGAAAGTATAAAGTTATATTATTTTGTCAATTAGAAGAAACGGTAAGTGTGAAAGTTATTGACAAGATGATTTATAAACAAAAATATAATAATATAGAAATTTGGAATTAGAAGTAAGAAATTTATCATATTTATATATTGAAAAGGAGAAAATAATGGATCTTTTTGGATTTTTGGTTATTGTAATGATTATCTTTATTATTATTGCGGCTATTAAATTAATTAATACTTCACAGAACAAAAAGGAGATGGAAGAGGATTTGAACCATTTAACTAATTTCGATGCAACTCAAAAGTTTATGGGGGTAGATGGAATTTCAGGGATTGCAATTGACGAGGATAAAAAAGAAATTTGTATAATAAAAAAGAAAGGGAATGATTTTGCACTCGATGTAATATCTTACAATGATCTTTTATCATCAGAAATTTTTGAAGACGGAAAGACAATTACTCGCTCATCCAGAGCCAGCCAATTAGGAAGTGCTCTGATTGGTGGTTTAGCTTTCGGTGGAATTGGAGCAATTGTAGGTGGATTATCTGGTAGCAAAACATCAACCCATAAAGTAAGTAAAGTAGATTTGCGTATAACTATAAACAAAACTAATGCACCCATTCATGATGTTAATTTTATGAATTTTGAAGGTAAGGGCACGGAAATAGTATACCCTGGAGCCATACAAAGAGCACGTCACTGGCACAGCCTACTTGAAGTAATTATAAGTAGAACAGATGCAGAAGATAAATTGAATGAAAATAGAATTAACCAAAATGCAACCGAAACAGTAGTATATAGTTCTGTTGCTGATGAACTCTCCAAACTTGTTGATTTAAAAAATCAAGGCATTATAACAGAAGAGGAATTTGCTTCTCAGAAGACAAAACTTCTTTCTTAATGAAAATCATGAATAATTTACGCAACAACTTCTCAAATTGAATTACCACTATCTGATAAAAAAACTAACTTAATATGTTTTAAGTAACATTCTTTCTTAATTGTAATATCATCAATCTTTGTTAACATACCTATAAAGTGTTCCTCTCGAGATCTCAAGACGTTCACAAATTTCTTTGATGGGAATTGTCTTCTTATCATATAAGGTCTGAGCCATTTCTATCTTACCCTTATCCATCTTCTTAGGACGTCCACCAAGCCTTCCACGCAATCTTGCAGCAGTAAGACCAGCTTTGGTTCTCTCCCTGATTATCTCTCTCTCAAATTCAGCTAATGCCCCAAATATATGAAAGATCAGCTTACCACCGTTTGTTGTAGTATCAATGTTCTCTTGTATAGACTTGAATCCAATACCCTTATCATCTAGCTCTGAGACAACATGAATAAGATGCTTAAGAGATCTACCTAATCGATCTAGTTTCCAAACAACCAGGACATCACCTTTACGTACATGCTTTAATGCTTCTATTAATTGTTTCCTCTCGGTCTTAGCCCCACTGGCTATATCTGAGAAGATCTTTTCACATCCTGCTTTCTTTAATGCATCAACCTGCATGTCTATTTTTTGTTCTGCTGTTGAAACTCTAGCATACCCAATTAGCATATTTATCCTTCCTTTTTTTAAACTTATTTATAAAGTCTCATAAGTCAGTAATCATGTCAAGTTATTATACTTTGATTATTAGATAAGTTTTTAGGCATATATTGCATAATTTATGGAAGAAATATTGCTCTTTTGAAATAGTATAAAAAACGAACGTTTTTTA
>Ga0307991_1000872_pt1 | contig 21840 bp, 19 predicted proteins | sample EllFjometagen131_FD_203146 | JGI IMG/M metagenome (GOLD analysis project Ga0307991, IMG submission 203146) | Marine microbial communities from Ellis Fjord, Antarctic Ocean - #131 | ecosystem: Environmental > Aquatic > Marine > Unclassified | place: Southern Ocean | collected 2014-10-08 | reverse complement strand
AACTTAAACAGAATTGTACGTATGCTGGTGTACATGCTGAAATAGCTGAAATACTTATAGAAAAAACCAATAATACCAAACTTAAAAAAAAGAAGGTGAGAATTACTCTCATTTGATAATGAATAAAAACCAGCATACATCAACGTTGAAAAGTGATTTGCTTAATTTTCAATATAGTTTTGAAATGATTATTAATTATCGAAGAAATAAACATAACAAACAGCTCCACAGCCAAGCAAGAAGAAAAAGGTGAAAGAGCGTGGCATGCTGCCAAACATTAGACTGTGACTAGAATACAGAGCAACTATGCTGGATTTGTTGGACCAATATCCCGAGGATGTTCTGGATTAAGCTCTTCATCCCACTAAAGTAACAAGAAGAAAATAGTAAGAAGTCCGAAAAATAGAAGTATTTAAAAAAAATATAATTAGAGGAGATAGTAAGATGATAAAAGAAAAATATATACTATTGTTATTATCCTACCAAATAAGAGGAATAACAACAATAGGTATTACACACAAGTTATTGCCAATTACTTCAACCTAAAGAATAATGAAAAGAAAAATTGAATTACTAGCACCTGGTGGAGATATTGATTCTTTGAAAGCTGCAATTCTTGCCGGAGCAGATGCTGTATATTGTGGTTTGGATAAGTTTAATGCCAGAAACAAGGCAGCAAATATAAGCTTCGAAGAATTACACGGAATTTTAAGATTGGCGCATAAAAATAACTGTGAAGTTTTCCTAACTCTTAATATCCTTATTGTTGAACGTGAGATACCACTTCTTTTAAGTGTGTTGAACAAATTAGTAAATACAAGCATCGATGGTGTGATTGTTCAGGATTTTGGTATCTTTTATCTTTTATCAAAATATTTTAAAGGTCTTAAAATTCATGCTTCCACACAGCTTACAACACATAATGAGGGACAAATAAAGTTTCTAAATCAATTCGGTGCTAACAGAGTAAATCTATCCCGTGAGCTGAATATTGATGAAATAAGTCACTTAACTTCAGTAGCACATAAAAATAAGGTTTTAACTGAGGTTTTTGTTCACGGTTCGTATTGCATCTCTTTTTCGGGTATTTGCTATATGAGTTCTGTACTATCTGGGAAGTCAGGAAACCGTGGCAGATGCAGCCAACCCTGTAGAGGAAGGTATTTAACTACACCCGAAGGAAAAGATTATCCGCTTAATCTTAAAGATAATTCAGCCTATTTCGATCTAAGAGAACTGTGGGAAGCCCAAGTGGATTCATTAAAGATTGAAGGTAGGATAAAGGAATTTGAATACGTATATACGGTGGTGAATTCCTGGAGAAAACAACTCCGGAGTTTTTACACGCGTGACATTCTTCTTAATGATAATAGTGATTTGCATAAAGTATTTAATCGTGAATTTTCAAATTCCTTTTTAAGGGGAGATATTAATAAAGATATGTTTATTGATAATCCCATGAGTAATTCGACGCTTCACTTATCCGAAATCAATCAATATTCTTCCGATGATAAACGAAAACAAGGTGCGAAAGAATTGTATGAAGAAAAAGAAAAAACCAGAAAGCATATAAAAGATATAATTGATCAATTAAATACAGATAAGATTCCTTTAATGATTGAAATTTCCGGGGCATGCGGAACCGTTTTAAAAGCAACAGTAAGAACACCGGACAGATCGTTTTTAGTGCAATCGGAATTTAGGCTTGTCGATGAAGGGATGCAGTTTTTAAATCATGATATATTATTAAAAAAACTACGAGCCTTAAAGGATACGGGGTATTACTTAAAAGAATTAAATACCGAACAACTTGGTGCAAAACTTTGTATTCCATTTAAAGAACTGACGGCATTAAAAAGAAAAATATTATTTGTCTTGAATGACTCTAAGGAAGCAATCTTACCCATTGCTCTTCTTGTCTTAAAGAAACCAAGCACAATTAGGATTAAGCCAAGACTTTCTGTATTAATATCCTCACCAAAAGATGTATTGCTTTGTAAGGACAGCTCAGTAGATATCTATTTTCAATTACCCAATTCTTTTAAAAATAATGCTACAGAATTTATCGATCTTTTTATAAATAACGAGAAGCTAATCCCTTGGTTTCCTTCTATTTTGATAGGTGAAGATTATACTGCTGCAGTAGATTTTATTCATCACTTACAAGCAAAGGTTATTGTAACAAATAACACCGGGATAGCTTACGAAGCCTATAAAATGGGCATTGCTTGGATAGCTGGGCCGTATCTTAATATGACCAATTCTTATAGTCTTTTAGCCTTGAAAGAAAACTTTAATTGTTCGGGCTCATTTATATCGAATGAACTTAAATACACTCAAATAAAAGATATTAAGAAACCCGATGATTTCGACTTGTATTATAGTATCTATCATCCAATTATGATGATGACAAGTAGGCAATGTTTGTTTCATCAGGTAACCGGATGTGAAAAAAGTATAATGGATGATAGCTGTATCCAACAATGTGAGAAATCTTCATCAATAACAAATTTGAAAAAGGAGACTTTCATTATTGAGAAAACAAAAGGAAATTATCATAGTGTCTATAATGCGGCTAATTTACTGAATACAGATATTGTTAAAGATCTGCCTGATCACTTTTCCAGTTTTTTAATTGATTTAAGGGATATAAAGACTGAAACAAAAATTGAGCTGAACAAAGCAGGTATAATTAAACTTTTCAAAAATCATCTTAGTGGAGATTCTGATTCTACACAGCAACTCGAACACATTATTCATCCATCAATTAATACTCAATATAAAGAAGGTATCTAATTTCACCTTTAAAATGAAAAGGCCATAATAAATGCTAAAAACAATATTTGGAGCTGATGTCCAAAATTCGTATTTTTAGCATGAACGTTAAAGAAGTTTTTTTTTTATCTGGCATGTAATTTTAAAAAGTGATTATTAGTTTATGAAAGAATTGGCATAACAAAAGTGTCAGTGCTTAGATTGAAAGAAAATATGAAAGAGCACCGCACATTCCACCCATTAAACAACATTCCGCTTCGCTCCATGTTGTTTAACGGCGGCGCGCCCCTGTAAAAGACTCGCAACCGTATCGAAGCGGAACAATGGTTAACAATGCGTCCACGGGAACTTGCAAATAGACAACCCTTGACTTTTTATTTGCTCGTCTTTTATCATCTCGATAATCGCATCAGGATTTGAAAAAACAAATCCAATGCTCTTGGCAAGATGACGTGGCACGCCGCCGTTATAGCCAATTAATTATTTTAACGTCTGTGATCAATGGTCGGAGGACGATGAAATAAAATTATATAATGCAAAATAAATATTAATCAAAAAACAAATATTTGAAAATCGGGCAAACTCCTCCGATCCAATGCATAATATGGATTATGCTCTCTTTTTATTTTTTATTGTAAATACCTAATATTTGTCTTTTACCTAAACAAATGATTCAAATTAATACAATTGTAAATTCTTCTTATGTTCTTTTATGGCTATTTTCTTTCTCTTCTTTTGATTAGAAATTGATTTTTTGAGTAATTTAAGATGTCTTTTTTTAGCCACACTTTCATGAATCAGGTTATCCATTTGAGCTGCAATCGTATAAGGCCTTGGGGAGAACTTGTATACTTCTGCTATGTCAAAAATTAACTCATCAAGTAACCTAAGTGTATCCTCGAACTCCTCTTCCGTTTCGCTTGGAAAACCAGTCATAAGCTGGGTGCGAATCTGTATGTCAGGATTTTTTTTATTTATGGTATGAATTACTGCCTTTTAATCCTCTATTCTGTATCCCCTTCTCATTAGTTTGAGAATCCGATTATTTCCAGATTGTGTTGCTGAACTTAAGTAAGAAATTTTTCCAGTTTTAAAAATTTCTTGAAGCTCGGGCATCATCTCAATCAAAGATCTCGGATGAAAATTTCGTAGTCGTATCTTATATTCTCCTTTCCTTGTTATCAACTCTTGAAGTAAGGCCACCATATTGGTAGCTTGATCTTTGCCATATAATCCTATATTGGTTTCTATTAAAGCAAATTCTGAATAGCCTTTAGCCAGTCATTCATCGAATTCTTCAACAACTTTATGAATAGGTTTGCTGATTACTTTACCTCTGGACAGTTTGACAGCACAGAAAGTACATGTTCTCGAACAGCCTGTTGAAACTTTAATAATGAAAGAATAGGGACGATAGATATTTATTACACTGCTAATTCGTCTGTATGATATCATCCTAATAAATTTTTCTATATCCATTAAATTCAGATACTTTTTAAGATTCGAAATCCTCCATTTTTCTCCATCTTTTATTGTAGGAATTAGATAATTAGCATGGACATCATTACCATTAGTTTTTGTTTTTATAATATTAGCAATCAGTCCTATTTCATCTGATCCAAAGGTAAATCCCTGATAATTCTCTTTGAAACGTTCATTATTTATTTTAGGAAGACAACCGTACACGATTAGTTCAGCTGATGGTTTTTTTCTGGCTTTTAATTGGTTCATTATTTTTATAGACTTATCTTCCGCAGATTGAGTTAATCCGCATACACTAAAAAGGATAAGATCAGCGTCCTCAACAGTATTTGTGAATACCCAATCATTTTCTTTGAGAAATTCTAGCATTCTTGCCATATCTATACGATTTTCCGGACATCCGTTTACAACAAGAAAAACTTCTTTTTTAATTATCATGGCTCTTACTTTCTTATCTCTTGCAACCCGTATTTAATCAAAAGAGTATAACATCACGTTATACTGCTATTTTTAAAGTTTAGTTTTCTTATAACTTCGCAGTATAATTTCATTTCTTATTCTTCCTTCTCATTAAAAAAATATTTTATAAAATAATTGAAACAACTTTGTCTGTCAATTCAAATAAATCTTTTTGCAGTATAGTTCAACAATCTTGCGAGGGATAATGGCAAAGAAGATATTAACTCAAGTTCATGAATTAATGAGAACTAAACACTTTAGTTTGAAAACTGAAAAATCATATATTCCCTGGATGAAACGGTTCTATTATTTTCATAATCAAACAGATATACAAGAAATGAATGGTAAACATATTCAAAACTTCCTTACTCACTTTGCTGTATATGAGAAAGTATCTGTATAATAAGTGTGTAAGGTTAATTATGATTAAAACGAACAAATTAGGAATAGAAAGATCAATTATTTATTATGCCAATTGGCTATAACACACAGCTCCGCTCTATGTTGATTAACGGCGGCGCTCCCCTGTAAATAACTTGCAACCGTATCGAAACAGAACGTCGTTTAAAATTGCGTCCACGGGGACTCGCAAATAGACAACCCTTGACTTTTATTTGCTCGTCTTTTATTATCTCGCTAATCGCATCAGGATTTGAAAAATCAAATCCAACGCTCATGGCAAGATGACGTGACACGCCCGGCGTTAAGTAAAACTCCGCTTTGCTCTCGTTTTACTTAATGGATCCGGCGAAGATTCGCCTGTACGCTCACTCCGCTTCACTTAACATGCGTATCTGTGTATCGTAATTGAGCAAGCTCAAAACTTAATACTGCATACGCCGGATTCATTATGCAGTAGTTAGGGAGAATAACAAAATGCCATTTATTAATTCTAATGAAACAAAATTGTATTATAAAGAATTCGGTACAGGTAATCCAATACTTGTGTTACATGGAGGTCCGGGCGTTGATCATAAATATATGCTTAATCTTAAGGCATTGGCCAAATATTATCGTTTAATTTTTGTCGATCAACGGGGAAATGGAAAATCAAAAATAACTAATTATAATACACTCACATTCAAATATTTTACATCTGATTTGGATAATATTCGGGAATATTTGAAAATTGATAAATGGATTGTCATTGGACATTCATTTGGTGGGTTTGTCGCGTTGGAATATGTTCTACGTTATGCCCAATGTGTTTCACAATTAGTATTAATTGATACAGGCTTCAATGCTATTCAAGTACAAGAAGAGGCTCCAAAAATTTTATTAAAATGGGATTATCCTGAAAAAGTTTCAAAGTGGGCTCATAAATTCTTTAACGGTAATATATCTTTATTTCAAATACCATATGTATTCTTAAAATTTGGCAAAGCCTATTTTTACAGATATAATATCAAAATATTCATGAAATCAATTTCAGGAAAGCATACATTAAAAACAGTCCATTTATGGTTTAGAGAGTATTTTGTTGGTTGGGATATAAAGAACAAATTAAGTTTGATTGAAAATCCAACATTGATTATATCAGGTGAAAATGATTTTCAATTCCCGCCAAATTATCAACGAATTATGGCAAAAAGAATAAACAATTCTCAACTATGTATAATTGAAAAGGCTGGTCATAATACACCAATCGAATGTCCAGATGAACTTATTAGTTTAATGTTGTCATTTTTTAAGAATAAGACTGCATAACATAATAAAAGTTTCCCTGCTTTTCAATGCATGGAAACTCTGTTGACTAAGCTCGACATGGATTTTTCTTATTGAGGATTGCTTTTCGATGATTTTCTGAAACAGATTTCATTTTGTGAAAGAACTAATCGGTTTTCTATTGAAATCGATATTCCCATCAACTTTTTTATGTCAAATTTGAGTTCACAAAATCAGCCTAAACTTCATTTTGATATTTAGCTGGTTTTGGACACTGATTCCCATATATCAGGACGCACCTATCCTGTTTGCTCGAATTTTGGATTCAAGCAATAAATGGCTGTTGCTGGGTATCGTTTTGCAGCTAGACATATGGAGGCGCCCTTTTTTTCTATAACAGATCATTACGAGCTTCATGATTTTTGAACATTTGGGACAGACATTGGCAGCTCTTATTAGTTTCTTGTGAACTGCTATTTTAGATTCAGGCTTCTGTATGATTCCGCATAGTGCCAGCTTTACTCGCTCAAATAATGCTTTTGATGCTGAACTCAAAAAAGGTTTTCCGAAGGATATTTTTGTTAAATCCTTAAAAGAAGTAATAAAACCTTTACATCAATTAGCTATGAATCAAGGTTTCCAAGTTTGGGAAGTCTGATTATAAAGAGGTTAAATCATGAACAATATTAATAAACATTGTGTTTTTTGTAACTCAGGTAATAGAGTAATTATCGAAAATGAATACGCTTATGCCATGTTAGATGTATTTCCAGTAACTAAAGGTCATACTTTAATTATTTCAAAGAGACATTTTAGTAGTTATTTTCAAATTACTGAAGAAGAATTACTTTCTATTAATGCACTTCTATTAGAAATGAGAAAACAACTATTAGAAGAAGATAAATCAATTGAAGGTTTCAATATTGGTATTAACTCTGGGGAAGTTGCCGGTCAAACTATATTTCATCTTCACGTTCACTTAATCCCAAGAAGAAAAAATGACACTCAAAATCCTAAAGGTGGGGTTCGAGGTGTAATCCCTAACAAAATGTCATATTAAACAATTTTCTTCTTCTTTCATTTCCCTTTTCCCATTTCACACTTATCTCTTTTTCTTGACACAAATTTATCCATATTCTTCTTTTTGCACGATTATCAAAGCAAATTCTAATTAATTATTTTAAAATTAAAAAATTGCAAATCTTTAATGCAAAAGGTAGGTTTATTATGGATTCAAATTCTCCCTCGGGAATGTACAAATGTACAACTTGTCTTAATGTGGTAGCTCATAATCATGGTAAAGAATTTCTTCCATGTCCAAAATGTAACAAACTTTCTTGGGTGATTATTGATAAAGACAAAGATTATCTTGCATCAATTCAGCAAAAAGACACTATCTATAGCACTATCAAAACACATAATCTTTAATTTGTTAACTAAAATCGCCCCTTGCTTGCAGCTGGATGACATCTTAAGTATTTATCTTAATAAGCATTTTGCTTCAGTCAGTACTACTAGCTTTATACTAAGGTCAACAAGCAGCGTCTGTGCATGTATTTTCTATTAACAATAATCACCCATTAAAGTGAATCTATTTATTTTAATAATCTATACTTTACGACATATTTATTAATTTATCATTCAACAAATTTTAACAACAAGTTTATTAGACTATAAAATCGATTTCTTTCAAAAGTTCTGTGTATGGGTAAAAAGATAATGGAAGGGGTGTATCTACCAAGGATGGGTGCCTTCACTTCGTGCTTTGAATAGCTATTAGAGCGCCATACGGATACCCTGATAACCGATAACTATTAATTAGTATTTTATACTACATATTATGTGTTCCAATCCCTATGCAAACCGATAGAATCAATGTGAATATATGCAGTAACGCCTCTCTTTTTTTATCCCGACGTTTGTTGTAAACGAAACTGAATATTACACATTATTAAACACTCTTTTCCTTGACAACTTTCTCACTTTTCTCATTTTTTTCCACGTTGTTATGGAACACAGCTTTGTTAATATTAATATCGTAATTTTAATGACGCAGGTATCTAAGTGGTTAACTGGAATTAAAACTTCGGTTAAAAAACATGTTAAAATGATTTCTGCTGAATTAAGTAGGATATTGGATTTTAAGCAGTCTAATATGTATTAGGTTTTTTGTCCGATGAGTCGAGAATGATAGGTACGATGTATCGTACTGAAGGAAAGGAGTACACAATGGGAGACAAAGGCGGGAAAAAGGATAAACAAAAGAGTCAGAAACAGAAGAAAAAGAAACAGGAACAAAAAGCAAAAAAGAAATTTGATAAGCAACCAAAAAGAACTCCGTAATCTGTTGCTACTAACAAAGTAGGTGATAACCAGAAAATGAAGAAGATGGTATTGGTGAAATAAAGGGAATCTATCTGGCTTCCTCTTTTGCTTCAAAATTCCGTTCAGTTCACTTTAAATGCTCTGTAACAGCCAATAACTACTTATTAGTGTAAATCTACATTTAGCTAATTATCGTTTGTAATAACACCGATAGAATCAATGTGAATATGGGATAGTTATCTGATACAAAAGAAATAATATTTTTTTCTTTTCAGAGGGTTGTCGGGAATATATATTATTGGAAGGGGGTGTCCCCCTTGCATGGGGGGCTTCCACTATCGCAAAATCTTTGTGTTGGAGAAATTTATGGGTAGAACTTACGTCTTCAAATGTAAACAATGTAATCATAGTGTAGAATCATCAGGTCATCTTGATCATGGAATGTGGGCTGTTGTAAAACCTTATACGTGCGAGCGATGCCATAATGTTGTAGATGTATTGATTGGTGAGTATGGTAACATTATTCCAGAATCCGAACTTAAGGGTACGCAGAAAGACGAATTCTATTGCTGTTCAAAATGCAACAGCAGAAACATAATTGAGTGGAATCCAAAAACTCATCCTTGCCCTAAATGTGGAAATAAGATGACAGCAATTGGTGAAGCTGCTTTTTGGGATTAATTTGAATTTTATACATTTTCATTTCACTTTCACAACATATTTCACAACAATATATTTTTTATCAATACATTTATTAGTATTTAAACTGTTGTAGGATAGAAAGTTATGAAAATATATTGGTCGGGATGAGAAGATTTGAACTTCCGACCTTTCGGTCCCGAACCGAACGCGCTGACCGAACTGCGCTACATCCCGACGAGAACATTTTTATTAATTGATAATTATTGTCAACAATTCCAAAGAAAACAGGTTTTTAATATACACTCACAACTATTTACTTGACGTAATATTGGCTCAAAAATTGCTTCTTCAAAGATTGAATTATGTATAAAAGAAATAGGAGAATTAGATGAGAAAAGCAATTTTATTGGCAATGTTGATATTACCTATTTTAATTTCAGCAATAAATCTGAAAATTGAAGAACCAATTATAGCAGGGCATTCATTTCAAAATGAGCTTCCGCAAATTATGGTACCTGGCCAACCTGCAATACCGTATATTCCAGTAAAAGTTCTGTTACCAATGGGGCAGAAACTAACTTCTGTAAATGTAGAGTTTACTGATTTTATAGAAATAAGAGGTGATAAGTACATTGATCATGTCAGACAAATGCAACCGATATCACAACCAGCACCAGATTATACACCAAAAGATCAAATCATTTATTCTAGAAATGCTAACTTTCCTGAAATGAACTTTGAGTTATTGGGAACTCAAAGAGTAAAAGGATTTGATCTGGTAATTATCAATATTTATCCATACAAATTTAATCCTGTTACTAAAACTGTTAGTTGGTTCCAAACAGCGGAGATCACAGTTCATTCCCAATTTGATAATCAAGTTTATGATATTCAAAATATTATGATGATTGAGGATAGTAAAAACGAACTGGAAAAATTGATAGTTAATCCAGAAGCACTCTATAATTACCAGAAGACTTATTCCAATTCGAGCAGAACTTTAGTAAGCCCTTCCGATCCTTACACTATGATAGTTATCACTGATGAAGAACGAGAAACATATCTGCAGGATTTTGTTGATTGGAAAAACGATCATGAGATTTCTACCGCTGTTTTTCTCACTTCAGAAATTTACGAAGAATATACAGGAGAGAATGAGCAGGAGCAGATCAAGAATTTTATTTTCGATGCCTATGTAACTTACTCGGGAACTTCTACACCATTAGAATTTGTGCTTCTTGGTGGTGATGATGAAGTTGTTCCCATCCGTACTGTGTTTATTGATACAGGCTGGGGGACGATGGATTACAATATGCCTTGCGACCTCTATTATGGATGTCTGGATAATGACTGGGATGGAAATGGAAACGGAACATATGGTGAAGTTTCAGATAATGTTGATATGATCCCGGAAGTATCTGTTGGAAGAATACCAGCAGAAACTCAAGAAGAATTTGATAATGTTTTTTATAAAACTTCACACTATGTAGATAATCAGACATATACTCATGATGTAGCATTATTGATTGGGGAGAATCTGAATAACAATCCTTTAACCTGGGGTGGAGATTATAAAGATGAAGTTGCAGATCTTGCACCAAGTTTAGAAACAGATTATCATGTAAATAGACTGTATGAAAGAAATGGAACTTACAGTTCTGACTCAGTTCGTGATGCGATCAATGGTGGTCTTGCAATTATCAATCATATGGGACATTCAAATGAAAATATCGTATATGGTCAGACAACAAGTTATGTAAATACTTATACAAATACAAATTATGGTTTTTCCTATTCTCAAGGATGTTACCCTGCAGCTTTTGATGAATTAACTAGTTTATCGAATGAGAGTATTGGAGAGAACTTAGTAATCTCAGAGCATGGACTTTATGCATTTATTGGTAATACACGATATGGCTGGTACAGCCCGGGAAATACTAATGCAGCTTCTCAATATTACGATATTTCTTTTTTTGAAGCTATGTTCAATGATAATCAACGTCAGCTGGGGAAATCGTTATCACAATCACGAGCGGAATTGGTAAACATGGCTTTGGATAATGCTGTGATGAGATGGGTACATTATGAACTTGTTATCCTTGGTGATCCATCTGTTGAAGTGAAATATGCTAACGGATCCTTCCCCTATATACAACCTGTTAGTGTGTTCTATGATGATTCAATCTATGGTGATGATGATAACACACCAAATCCGGGAGAACAAATTGAAGTTTTTATCGATCTGGAGAATGTAGTTGGTTGGGCTGATGCTGAAAATGTAACAGCTTCCATAACATTTGAAGATGATACAATTGAAGTAATTGATGGAACTTCTGACGTTGGGGATATTCCAGTTGGAACTAGTGTAACTGGTCCTTCATTTATTATTCAAGCTCCACAGGATTGTAATTATGACACATACATTTATACATTGCATATTTCTGCTCCGGTAAGTGCTGGCGGGTTCTTTGAAAAAGATTATTTAATGGAATTTGAAGTTTCACTATTTCAGCAGAACTGGCCATGGTCAGCAACAAATCAAGTTTTAGCAAATCCTATAATTTGTGATTTTGATGAAAATAATGAAAAGAATATTCTTATCGTTGATGCAGGATCAAACATAAACTTACTTCAGCCGGATGCACAGATGGTAAACGGGTTTCCATGGATTGGAGAAGCAAATATCTGGAAAAGTACTGCCTATGGAGATATTAACAATGATAACATAAACGAACTTGTAATTTCAGATCGAGACGGAAATATCTATGCACTTGATAATTCCGGTTCACAAATTTTTAGTAGTTCTATCGAATCTCAGAATCTTCTAACTCCCATGATAACCGATGTAAACGGAGATGGTCAAATGGATATCGTCACATTTGATCTTGATAATAAATTATCGGTATTTGATAATAATGGAATTATACTTCCCAATTTCCCTGTAGAACTTCCAATGACACTTTTCTGTGATATGGCTTCTGCAGATATAAATGATAATGGGAAAAGTGAAATATTGATCTCTACCCTTGATGGAAATTTATATGTATTTGGAGATAATGGTGAGAATATTGACGGGTTCCCAATTGAACTTTCTGCTATTTCTGCTACTGCTCCAATCATACTTGATAATAAAAAGATCATAATTGGAACAATTGATAATAAATTGCATATAATCAGTCCGGCTGGTGAAATACTTTTTACACAATCACTGAACTCAAAAGTTGCCGGATCTGCTATTGCAGCAGATTTTGATAACGATGAACAATTGGAAATTGCATTTACAACTATAGATGGAGAATTTTATATTATGCATCAGAATGGTGATATATTACCAGGCTGGCCGGTTGATATTTCAAGATCGATTTCTAATCCACCTTTAGCTGTTGATCTTGATAATGATGATAATGTTGAATTAGTCTGTTTTACTGTAGCCAATGATTTTTACGCTTTCCATAATGATGGAACAGAAGTAGAATTTGCTCCAGTAACAGTAGATATAAATGCTTATGGGCCTTCAAGTGTTGAAGATATCGATGGTGATGGTGATTTTGATTTTATCTCAGGTACAGTTGCTGGTGCTCTAATAATTGATTGCAAACTAACAAAAGGCACAAAAATTCCTTGGTCAACTTATCGTGGAAATTACAGAAGAACAGGTTATTATGGTGATAATAAAGTTGTTACAGATGCAGATGATCTAACAATTATTCCTGCAAATCCAGTGCTGAATCAGAACTATCCGAATCCTTTTAATCCATTAACTAATATCTCTTTCAGTCTTCCTGCTGATAGTAAAGTGGATTTGAATATTTATAATATTCGTGGGCAGAAGGTACGTCAATTGGTGAATGCTGAATTTAGAGTTAAGGGACTACAGAATATTCAATGGAATGGAACTGATGATAATGGGAAAAAGGCAAGTTCAGGAATTTATTTCTACAAGTTGGAAGTTGATAATTCAATTGTAGATGTGAAGAAATGTGTCTTGCTTAAGTAAGTTTTACTCAAGAAAATAATGTTGCAGTCTCTCTGAGAAACTCTCACAAAGGCATTATTGCGAAGAGTCTACAGCACTCCAGATTCTTCGAGGGAAAAGCAATCAGAATTCCTCAGAAAGACGGAGTGCTTTTTACTGTCTTCCTGAGTATTCGGTAATAGCCGGATGTATCGAAGGATAATGAAATGTAATTAATGTGATATACACTTCTATAACTCACTGTGTTCGCACTCAGTGTGACAAGTGAGATTAGACTGCCCGTTTTTGTTTGACAAATAAACCTTATAACCAAATCTAAAATTTATGAATATTGATAAATTATTAAAATTTCTACATAAAGAAGAAAATAAAAATTTCTTCAAAAAACTTCAAAAACTAAAGAAAATTTCTATTAATGATATTCAACAGTTAATTTCGAATAATCCAGAAAAACCAATAAAAGAAATGCTTAGTCAAATAAAATTACAAAAAAAGAATTTAAAGAAAAATCGAATTTCAGATCAACTTCTTTTCACAGAACGAGGAGCACAACAAGCTAGTTCTCTAGAACTGGCAAAATATCATGCCCAAAAGTTTAAAACATTTAATAAAATAGCAGATCTTTGTTGTGGAATTGGTGTGGATTTAATAAGTATTGCAAAAGATAAAAAGCAAGTTTATACTGTTGATTTAGATGAAGATGCATTTAAACTTGCTAAATTTAATTGCAAAACACAAAATCTAAACAATATTAAATTTCATTTAGATAGAGCAGAAAAATTCAATAAATATGTTGATGCAATATTTATAGATCCTGACAGACGAGCCGGTTATAACCGTAAAATAGCTCCAGAAGATTATTCGCCACCATTTTCAAAAATTATGGAATTAAGAACTATCTGCCAAAATATTGCTGTTAAATTATCTCCAGCAATAGATTATAAAAGATTAAATTCACCAGATTATTCTACGCTCGAATTTGTTTCGGAAAATGGAATTTTAAAAGAGATTTTGCTTTGCATGGGAAAGCTGGCAACAGAAAATTGTGAACGAAAAGCTGTTCTGCTTCCTTCTAATCTTACTTTGCAAAATTCCAGTATGAAAATAGCAATTACAGATATTCAGAAATATCTTTTTGAACCTGATCCTGCAATTATCAGAGCCGGATTGGTCCAAGAGTTAGGAAGTAAGATAGGTTATAAACTCATAGATTCTAAACTTGCTCTACTAACCGGTTCACAAATTTCACAAAATAAATTCGGAAAAATATACAAAGTTGAAGAGATAATGAAATTCGATCTAAAGAAAGTTCGCAAATATGTTCGTGAAAATGAAATCGGAGAGTTGATAATTAAAACACGCGGCTTCCCTGAATCAGTTGAAAAGTTTAGGAAAAAAATTAAATTAAAAGGCAATAATTCGGTTGTAATGTTCATTCTGAGGAAGGGTGATAGTCATATTATTGTCTTTGCACAGATTTGTTAAACAACGTCATCCTGACGAGTCTTTCATGTTGCTTTCTTATGGAAGGATAAATCCAAATATATATTTAATTTTTCTTAATTCTTCGTTAAAAGTAACAGCAAGCCTTGTGGAATCCTGTGAAACAGGTGTGCGATGCACAATCCCACAAGGGCAAGAAGATTCCTCAGAATAACTGAGAATAAATCACTTGCTTTATTTGGATGTAAATAGAAATTGTAAATAAAATGAAATAAGGAATTAAAAATGAAGGGAACTGTAAAATGGTTTGATGAAGGAAAAGGTTATGGCTTTGTAATTACAGCGGAGGGAAAAGAATTTTTCGTTCACTGGAAATCAATAGTAACAGTATCAGAATTAGGAAGAAAAACACTCATCCCTGATGAAGAAGTTGAATTTGACACAATTGAAACTGATCGAGGAATTCAGGCGATTAATATTATCAGATTGAATCCATAATTTGGTAATTATAATTTTTTGCGGCGCTAAAGCGTCGCTTTTTTTATGAATAACTTTTTACCAACATCTCAAAAAGATCTTAGGGGCAAAGGCTGGAAACAACTTGATATCATTATCATTACAGGTGATGCCTATGTTGATCATCCAAGTTTTGGTCCCATCATTATTGCCAGATCTCTGGAAGCAGAAGGATACAAGGTGGGTATAATTTCCCAACCTGATTGGCAAAGTGATGCTGACTTTAAAAAACTTGGGCGCCCCAGATTATTCTTTGGAGTATCCTCGGGGAATATGGATTCAATGATAAATCACTACACAGCACTTCGCAAGATTCGTTCGGAAGATGCATATTCACCAAGTGGGAAAAGTGGTTTACGCCCGAACAGAGCAGCAATTGTCTATACCCAGAAAATAAGGTCAATCTATAAAGATACGCCTGTTATCTTGGGTGGAGTTGAAGCCAGTATGCGCCGTTTACCTCATTACGATTATTGGAGCGACAAACTACGCAATTCTATAATCTTTGATTCTAGAGCAGATATAGTTGTCTATGGAATGGGCGAGAGAACTATAAACACAATTGCTAGAAGAATCAGCAATGGTGAAGATATTAAGGAAATGAATAATATCCCAGGAACTGTGGTAATGGGAAAAGAGATTGATGGTGCAGTTGTCTTACCGGAATTTTCGCCTAATCTATCCAAGAATGATTTCTTGAAAATGCATAAAATATTCTGGAGTGATTTCAGAGATAAAGTTCTTATTCAAAAATTCGGGAAGAGTTACCTTATTCACAATCCTCCAGCAAAATCACTTTCTACAAAAGAACTTGATAAAGTTTATGATCTTGATTTCACCCGTCAACCGCATCCTGATTATAATGGTAAGAAAATTCCGGCTTTTACCCAGATCAAGGATTCTATTACTGCACATCGTGGTTGTTTTGGGGGCTGTCATTTTTGTGCGATCGGTGAACATCAAGGTAAAACGATCAGATCACGCAGTATTGGCTCGATATTAAAAGAAATTAAGTCCATAGCAGCAGATAAGAATTTCAAGGGTACGATCAGTGATATTGGTGGTCCTTCTGCTAATATGTATGGAATGAGCTGTAAACTTGGGATAAGTGAGACCTGTAAAATTACTTCCTGTCTTTTCCCAGAGATATGTTCTCATTTAGATACTTCTCACCAAGAGCAGAAAAAACTCTTGAATGAAGTTAGAAAACTCCGACAAGTCAAACATTCTTTTATCTCATCCGGTATCAGGTTTGACCTAGCTCTAAAAGATATTGACTACATTAAAATTGTTGCCAAATATCATACAAGCGGACTTCTCAAGCTTGCACCTGAACACATTAGCCCAGAAGTTCTTCATTATATGAATAAGCCTTCTATAAAACTTTATGAGCGGTTCCACGATATATATAGCGACTATTGCAACGATATTGGCAAAAAACAATTTATTGTTCCATACATTATTGTAGGGCATCCGGGTTCCAGTTTAAAAGAGACTATTCAGTTAGCAACTTACCTCAAGAAGAATGGGATCAAATTGAAACAGATCCAGCAATTTACTCCAACTCCAATGACGCAAAGTACAATGATATATTATACCGGATTCGACCTTGATGGTGAGAAGATCAATACTCCAAAAGGCAGAGAGATCAGATTACAGAAAGCACTTGTTCAATGGTTTGTTCCACAAAACAAAAAACTGATTATTGAAGCTTTGAAGAATGCCGACAGGAAAGATCTGATAGATTTCTTTCTGGATAATGAACAGAGGACAACTGTTAAAAAGAGAAAGAAGAAAAGATAAAGTAAGGATAATTTCCAGAATTGACCGATTAAAAAGATTTTCGAACGATTAAAGGTAAAGAGTCACTACAATTTTTTACATCATTTATTCTTATCAATAATTACTTTAATTTTATCCTTTTGTGATTTAAGAAGTTTAGCAAATTCATCTTGTGTTAAATCGGTCACACCTTTTTCATTTGGCTGCATTTGTCGTAATATTTCAATTGGGATTTCCTTTGCATTAAAAGCAAAAACCTTTTTAGGCATTATTAGGAACTCTATTACATTAATAGTTGATCCTTCAGAGATTTCAAATCTAATTCTAAAGAATTTAATTGCTTTCAGTGAATCATGATATCCAATGTTCAACAGATATTTATTTGTTTCAAGTATATCAATATCATACTGGATTATCTTTTTTATTTTAATTGAACTCACTTCATCATTGATAATACACCCAGAGAAATAATGTTTCATTTTCATTAAATCACCATTATTCAAACTGTATTTCAATTTTTTTAAGAAATTCTGAATATTTCGGTGTAATTTTGTTCCTGGTAAACTCTTTGTCCTTTGAACACCAAAATAGATTAACTCAAATAGTTTTCTTTCTTGCTCAAGGTTATATATTTTATTTTTCAATACTTTTGTATTCAATTTAGATTTTCTTACTAACTTGTTGATATCACCAGAATTTTCATAGTATTGCTTTAATAGGTTCCTTTCTTTAACATTGAATATTTTTATGTCATCAATTGTTAAAATTTTTTTGGTTTTTGGGTAATTCTCAAAATTCTTCTCCTCAAAATATGTATTTGAATAAACTAATTCTCTTTTATACTTTTTTAAGTGGTTTAAAGATAGATTTTTAGATACGGTAAATATCCAATTATTTGATTTTTCATTGTTAATTTTTTCTACGTTCAAAAAGTACTTAATTGCTGTAGCTTGAGCGATATCTTTAGCCGTGTCATCTTCTTTTACATAATACATAGAAATTTGATAAGCTTTTTGTAATATTTTATCATAATCTACTGCTGTTTGCATAGCCACCTCTTAACTTCTTATAACACATACCATTAGGTAGGATTTACCTGAAAAAAGGCTCCTTATTTGTTAATATTTATAGAGGAGCTTATCATGAATAAATTATTATTAACAATTTTATTAGTCTTAATTTTCTCATTAAATCTATTAAGTCAAATAGATTTTTCGGATTACCCGGAAATTCCACTAGCTGAACTTGAAAACTACGAATACATAATTGTTAACACCTATGATGAACATAAAATAATTTTCGTTGAGATTGAAGAGATAATCTACGTTGTTTTTTATTAATATGAATATTTTCTCCGTAAGTATCACAATCATTGGAAAAAACAAATTTATTTGACAACGCCACCTGCATAAGTTTGTTTTGCAGGTGGATATGATAATTGAAAGTATTTCCCGAATAATTAAATAATTTAAATAAAACTTTTATATAAAAAGGAGAAATAAAATGCGTAGAAATACAATATTAATCATAAGCATCCTTGCGATAATGTTGTTAACAGGTAGTTTGATGGCGTTTACGGCAAATATTAGCGTTGATACAAATCGTGATGGATACGCTTATATTGAGATTACTAATCCTGATGGTACAATAATATACGATAGAATTCCAGATGCTGGAATCTTTTTTATTGATGACAATTCTAACAATACTCAGCAATCGTGTTACTTATATGAGCAATATGCATATGTAGCAACAGTATATGCTCATAGAGTGGTAAATGGTGTTACTATTTCTGACACTGACTCTCAGAATTTTCATTATGGAATAGCAACTTTTACACTTACTGTAGATCTTAGTGGGAATGGTTCGATACCACGTGATCCACCAATGCAAGATTAAATAAATTACAAGCACTGGCAGCATGCTGCCAGTGCTGCTTTTCGGTTATATTTCTCGTTCCTAAGTTTGTCTTGGGAACGATATTATATTAATAAATTTAAATTAATTTAATTTTAGGAGTTATTATGAAAAAAAAGATTATTGTGACATTGATTTTGTTGATATTCATATATATCTATGCACAAGAGTTTGAGATAAGCAAGTTAGGTGAAATTGCCTATGCGCAAGGCAGCAAAGACTCAGAAAGTGTTCAAGTGGTTGACAATTATTTATACTATTTAAGCCAAAATGGTTTGGAGATTTACGAAATTAATGTAGATGGCAGCATTGAAAGACTTTCCATATTAACTATAGCATCATCCGGTAGTATGATTATAAAAGATCAATACTGTTTTCTTACATCAGATAGCTATGATAGCCCTAATCTAATTCCTGGATATAATTTAACAATTTATAAAATAGATTTAAGTGATGTAAATAACCCAATAATTGTTGATCAAATTGAATATCCGGAATTAAATTATTATGGTAGCATGAATAAATTTGGTGATTATTTGATATTTAAATGGTTAGAAGAACCTGATGGTTTCCATTATGATTTTTATAGTATTCCAGAACTGGAATATGTCGGGCAAGTTATATCAGATTCTCATCATAGAATTGTTAGTGATAGTTTATTGGTTAGACAGTATGATTTAACATTCTATATAGAGCAATATAACCCTCCTGATCAATTTGAAGTAATAGGAGTGATAGATGTTTCATATTATTCTGATGGCAATTATGCTTATGATCATTTCAAAGTAATAAATGATACGATTCTATCTGCTGTAAACTCAAAGAATATAACTTTTTGGAATATAAGTGATCCGTCAAATTGGCAATATCTATCACGCTATACTCTACCAGAAAATACATTTTTATCAGGTAACAAACAATATGCAATTATGGATGAGAATGCAGTGATATTTGATTCTTATCTCTTGCGTCTTCTTGATATTTCTGACATTTCTAATCCGGTTTTGGTTGATTCAATAGAACATAATATGGCAATTTCGGGTCAAGGGTGTAATCATTATAATAACAACTTATATGTTGGTACCGTTAACGATGGCATTCAACATTACTGGATTGAAAATAATGCAGTTGAATATGTAGATAGTTATTACGACCATATAAGATTTCTCATTAGCGATATGTACGAAAATAAATTAATTACGAGTACTGTTATGGGAGGATATTATCTATTTGATGTTGAGGACCCTTTGAACACAGTCGATTTGGGAAAATGGTTTGATGGAAAAGAATATTTGAAGATTCACAAACAGGGTGACTGGTTGGCACTAAAGGATTTTGAAGAATATTCTTTAGAGATATATGATATAACCGATCTGGGAAACCCGATTCTTAGGAATTCACTACCGATGAATAATTACGATTATCCATGGACTCTTTGCTATATTGATGAGTCTGATCCTAACTTTTTTTATTTATGTGATTATTTATCAAATATATTTTGGAAATTTGATATTTCAGAACCTGGTGAGCCGGTACAACTTTTTGAATTTAATTTACCAACAGATTTTCAATGTCTAACCATAATTAATTCTATCGCTTATGCAACTTATGGCGAAGATATTTATAATTTACTTGTAATTGATGGTTTAGATGAAAATGAACCATTCATCGCAAATGAAATAAATAGTTTTACTGAGAATAAATACCTGGATAATCAAGATGAATATCTGATAACAAATGTTCCTTATCATTCTAGTATAGCTCAGATTTTCCAATTAGATAATCCCTTACAGCCGGTACTGTATTTTACACCACAATGGGGTGAACGTATTGAGATTGAAGATGATTTAATATTTGCAAAGTTAAACCATATAGTTGGAGTATATGAGAATAAACCAAATTGTACGGAACCAATTGCAGTTTTCAATGGGTTAAATTATATTTACAATATTAATTTGATAGAGCACGAAGGAACAAATTATCTTATTACAAATGAAATGGCAAACATTGGTTTGTTTGAATATACTTATGTTCCAAGCTCTGCAGAAGATGAACTCCCCAAACCTGAGTTAACGCTTTCTAATTATCCAAACCCATTTAATCCTGAGACAACAATTTCTTTTTCAGTAACACAAAACTCCGATTTTGTGAATCTTGATATCTACAACATCAAAGGACAGAAAGTGGATCAATTAGAAATTACGAATTATGAATTAGGAATTAATGAAGTAACTTGGGATGCTGAAGGATTTGCATCAGGAATTTATTTGTATCAATTGAAAGTAGATGGTAAAGCAATTGCCAGCAAAAAATGCTTGTTATTGAAGTGATGTACAATTCTGCGTCATTCTAACGAAACTTACATGATGCTGTCCATAGGAGGAATAGACAAAAAATACTAAGTATTTCCCCAACTCTTCATTAAGAGTAACAGCAAGAAGACTCCTCAGAGTGACGGGTATGTTGCCATTCCCATGGAAAAGGGAATCTACGAGACCCCGTTTTCGCGAGGATGACATAAATAAACAATAACTCAACTCGAGTTTTATATAAATCCTTCTCATGAGTTGAAGAGAGGAATTTGGGTGAATTCAAAAAATCGTCGCTTTAAACGATATATCCTTTCTTGTTTGTCAGAGTGAACCTTGCGAAGATCAAGTAGAGCAAGAAGTCCTAAAACCTTCGCAAGGATTTATAAAACTTGAGCTGGAACATTAATAATTACATTATCAAAAAAAACTTGCCTATAATATCTCAAAATTAAAGTTAACACGAAAATAAAAACATTGGAGGTTGTGAGATGAGAGTTCACAATTTTAGTGCAGGACCAGCTGTTTTACCGGAAGAAGTATTAAAAG
>Ga0307991_1000871_pt1 | contig 21845 bp, 17 predicted proteins | sample EllFjometagen131_FD_203146 | JGI IMG/M metagenome (GOLD analysis project Ga0307991, IMG submission 203146) | Marine microbial communities from Ellis Fjord, Antarctic Ocean - #131 | ecosystem: Environmental > Aquatic > Marine > Unclassified | place: Southern Ocean | collected 2014-10-08 | reverse complement strand
AATATTATTTTATATCAACCTGACTCTTTAGATATTGGAGTAAAATCATTCATTCAACCTAATCAACAACATGCTCCAGCAAACACTTTGTTATCAGTTGAAGTTGCTATTGAGAATTATGGTTACGACACAATTACAAGTTTTAGTATAGGATATACTGTTGCTGGTGGATCTCCTATTATTGAAACATGGAGCGGGATTTTATATCCGGATTCAACTGTAACACATCTATTCTCAACTCAATTTAATGTAATTAGTGGTAATTTCAATATTTGTTCATTTACCAATCTTACCAATGATGGAAATCCTGGAAATGACACAAGTTGTATAGCATTTCTCGGAATACCTATTTTGCAGCTTCCATGGTCTGATAATTTTGAAGGAACAAATCTATGGGCTAGCGCTGATGGTTACAAACAATGGGTAAGGGGTGTTCCTAATGGCAATACAGTTAATATTGCACATAGTCCAATTAATGTTTGGAAAACAAATTTATCAGGTAATTATTATAATATTAGTGATGATAATTTATATACACCATTCTTCAATTTCTCAAACATTACAGGGGCTACTCTTGAATTTTATCACTGGATAGACACAGAAAATAATTATGACGGTGGAAATGTTCAATTAACTAAAGATGGTGGTATATCATGGACTACCTTAGGTAATTATGCTGACACAAACGGAACTAACTGGTATTCACATAATATTGGCGGAACACATTGTTGGAGTGGCTCCGGTTCGGGATGGCAATTTTCATCTTATAATCTTGATACGCTTGATAATTATCCAACGCCAATTCAATTCAGGTATCATTTTTTCTCAGGAGCAGTTGGCAATAATTATGATGGTTGGGCAATAGATGATTTTAAAATTACTACCCCTCCTATTCATAAAGATGCTGGTGTTACAGCAATTATTAGTCCACCTGATTCCACTGTAGTTGGAGACAATACAAATGTATTAGTTACTATTACAAACTTTGGTATTGATACTTTATATTCAATTCCTGTTAGTTTTCAGCTAAATACTCAAACACCTATTAACGAAACATGGACAGGCACTTTACTTCCTGATTCGTCAAAGAATTATGCATTTACTGCTTCTTACACCGCTTTAAATTCAATTTACAAACTATGTGCTTGGACAAGTTTGACAAATGACATATATTCTGTTAATGACTCAACTTGTAAAAATGTGGGAGTAATTTCTGCACCAAATGATGTTGGATTTATTTCAATTATTGAACCCGATAGCATAACTCCTATTTCAATTCTAACTGTGAAAGCAACAATCAAAAATTTTGGTACAAACACCATAACATCTATCCCTGTAGAATATAAATATGGGAACAATACAGTAAAAGAAACATGGACAGGAACTATTTTACCGGATTCAACCAAAGATTATACTTTTAGTACAACATATATGTCTCCTATTGGTTCTTATATTTTATGTGCACGAACTAAACTTGTAGGTGATGCTGATTCAACAAATGACAAAAGTTGTAAAAATATTTCAATTGGTATTAATGAAAATGGTATAGATAATTTTAAATTATTACAAAATGTTCCTAACCCAACTAAAGAAATTACCAATATCGTTTACATTATTCCAAATTCCGGCAAAATAAAATTTGAGCTTATTAATTTGCTTGGAAAAATAGTATATTCTCAGGAAAACAAAGCTAATGCCGGGAAAAACCAAATTGAATTAAATGTAAGAAATCTTCCTTCAGGTATGTATTATTATTCATTAAAATATAAAGGAAAAATTCTTTCTAAAAAAATGATAATAAATTAATGATAATATAATCCCTTAATTTTATTAATAAACCGAAGAATATTTCTTCGGTTTTTTTATTATTATACCCTAAATTATTTCTCAATTTGAGATTCATCTTTCAAAACCTACATTATTACATTATAATTCAAGTATTACAAGTCATTAAGATTTTCTAATTATGATAATATAAATAAATTTATTTTTTATTGTTATCAAAAATTTAATTAATTTTTTATTTAAATTACAAATAATGATTTTTTTGATTTTTTTATAAACCTATATTACAGGCTTATAAAAAATCTTCATTCCCATATTGAGATTTTAATTCTTTTTATTAGAATATTCTTGACATTAGATTTCGGCTATCGTATATTTGCTGTCATATTAAAAAAACATGAAATCATGAAAGTTCAAACTAAAAATTTGATAAACAAAAAACTTACAATGCTCATAGTAGCTTGTATTGTTTTGTTTCATTCATATACTTACAGCCAAGACACTTATTTGACTTATGATAACAATATTGCTAGTGAGAAAATTTCAGAAAAAACAAGAACTAATATTCCACAACGAAACATAATTCAAGATAATTTGAATTATTTCGAATTGGAATATTCCTTTTCAGGATTATCGATAGCAAATAAAAAAGTTGACAAAACAACTTATAACAAAATTAGTATTGATGGTTACGGACACATGTCTGAATTAGGAAAACCTGAAATGCCATCTCATAATGATGTTATTGCTATTCCTGAAAATGCAAAAATAAAAATTACGATTATCAGTGCTGAAAGCAAAGAATACAGGGGATATATGATTCATCCGGCATTAGAACCTGCAATTGATACTGAGGGTGCTCCTGACCCTGCATTTGTAATTGATAATTCTCAGTATAATACTGATGAATATTATCCTAAAGATATTGTTAAAATTGTTGATGTACAAAAATTGAGAGGAACACCTCTTGCTTTTGTACAAATCAGACCTGTTCAATTTAATCCTGTAACAAAAAAAATCAAAGTTTATACAAATATTAAGTATCGTATAGAATTTATTGGTGGAAATAAATCTTTTGAAAGAATCAGCAGAGAAAGTACTTCGCATTATAATAAAATAATAAAAAATACTGTTTTAAATTCATCTGTCATTCCAAGTGCTGTAAAATCAAAAACATCTAACGGAGATAGAAAAGATTATATCATTATAACTACATCAACTTATAGTGCAGCAGCTGACACATTAGCAAAATGGAAACAACAATTAGGTTATACTGTTGAAATTATTGCAAAATCAAGTTGGACTGCTGCTGAAGTAAAAGATTCAATACATACAAGATATCAAAACTGGACTCCAAAACCAGATTACTTTGTAATAATTGGTGATCAGGCAGATGTTCCTGCAGAGCTTCATTTAGCTCCAAATTCAAATAGTTTTGCTACCGACCTATATTTTGCTTGCATGGATGGAACTAGCGATTATATTGCTGATATGGCTCATGGAAGAATTTCTGTTACTTCTGCTTCTGAAGCATTAACTGTTGTTCAGAAAATGGTTAATTATGAAAGAAACCCAATAAGTGACGCAACTTATTATTCGACAGGTGTAAACTTTGGCGAATTTCAAGATGATAATACAGATGGATATGCCGATAGAAGATTCTGCCATACAAACGAAGACATAAATAGTTATCTTGTTTCCAGAGGCTATAATATGAGCCGTGAATATTACACTCCAACAACTGTAACTCCAACAAATTATAATAGCGGTTATTATTCAAGTAGCGAAGCAATTCCGTCAACTTTATTAAAATCAAATAGTTTTCCATGGATTAGCGATGGCGGAGTAGGAAATGTTCACTCAAATTTTAATGCCGGAAGATTTTTAGCTGTTCATAGAGGTCATGGTTATGATGGTGGTTGGGGATGGTGTCATCCATTCTTTGTTTCTCACCCCTATTATCACAATATTGATGATTTAACAAATGGTGAGAAACTACCTGTTTTAATAAGCATAGATTGTCATTCAGGTGATTTTAATACTGCAAATTGTCTTGCAGAAAATTTTATACGAAAATCCAATGGAGGTGCTGTTGGCGTTATTGCTGCTTCTTTTTATAGTTATAGCGGACCAAATGATGGTTTTGCATTAGGATTGATTGATGCTATCTGGTCAAACCCGGGGTTAGTTCCAAGTTTTGGTGCAGGAGGAATTAGCAATCCAACATTGTCTTCTCATTCAGATATTCATACAATGGGTGATGTCCTTAATCAAGGATTAATTCGTATGATGGAAACATGGACAGGTTCAACTGTACAAAACCAATATACTTCGGAATTATTCCATTATTTCGGTGACCCGGCAATGAAAATCTGGACTTCTGCTCCAACAACAATAACTGCAACTCACAATGACACTTTACCTAAAAATTCAACTACATTAACTATAAATAATTCAAGCTGCATAGATGGATTAGCAACACTTTATTTTCAGGGAGAATTAATCGGACAAACTCAATTGGCAAATGGAACAGGAACGATTTCATTTATAGCAATGGATACTGCTAATGCAATATTAACAATATCTAAACACAATTACAGACCATATATTTCCAATATTCAAATTAATAATGGGATTGCAGCTACGCCTCCGGTTGTTCAGGCAAGTAATATTAGTTTTTCACAATCAAGCAAAACAACTACATCTATTACAGTAAACTGGGTAAATGGAGATGGTGACCGTAGATTAGTAAAAGTTAATACTGAAAACACATTCTCTAATCCAGTTGACGGTGAAGAATATACTGCAAATACAACCTATGATGGTAACGGTGAACAAGTTGTTTACAATGATAACAGAAGTTCTGTTACTGTTGATAATTTAACAGAAGGAGTTACATACTGGTTTAGAGTTTATGAATATAATAACTTCGGAGAATTTACAAAATACACTACAATTACAGAAACAAACAATCCAAATACTGATGGTGGTAGTATTCCATTACCTGTTGAATTATTATCGTTTACTGCAAAATATACTGGAAATTCAGTTGAACTAAATTGGAAAACAGCATCAGAAATCAATAATGATTATTTTGTAATTGAGCGTTCGCTTGATGCTGAAAATTTTGAGCCAATTTCTACAATTATAGGAGCAGGAAACAGCAACACTACATTAAATTATTCATCAACAGATTTCTCCCCTTTAAACGGCATTGCATATTATAGGTTAACACAAAAAGATTATAACGGAAATATTGATAATCTGCAAACTGCTTCTGTCAATTGTACTCAGGATAGCAAATTTGAAATTGTTAATATTATAAATAACGACAATAATGTGTTAACAGTTTTTATAAACACAAGTTCAACTCAAAAATTGACTTTTAACTTAATAGGAGTTAATGGTCAACAAATACTTTCTAAATCAGAAAATCCAAATATTAATGGTGTAAATAAAATTTCATTTAATCTACCCGAACTAAATCAGGGAATATATGTTTTGAATGTTCAGAACTCAAAGGAATCAATTAGTAAAAACTTCTTTTTAAAATAAAAAGCTATGAAATTAAAAAAGAAATTATACATCTTATTAGTGGAAGATAACCTGCTAAACATTAAACTGGCTATAATAAATCTCAAGAAACTTGGTCATATTATTGATACAGCTGAAAACGGAAAAACTGCAATTGATAAATTTAAGAAAAACCACTATGACATTATTTTAATGGATATTGAAATGCCTGAAATGAATGGAATTGAAGCTACTAAAATTATAAGAAAATTAGAAAACCAAAGTAATACGAAATCAAAAATTAAAATTATTGCATTAACTGCTCACAACAATGAAGATAAAGAAAAATACTTAAGTGTTGGTATGGATAATCTATACTCAAAACCTATGAGAGCTAATGAATTTTCAGATATTATAAACTATAATTAATTTATTAACTAGCTATTTAATATGAAAAAACTAAGAGTATTATGCATATATGTTCTTTTAATCCATTCATGCTTGCAACACGATAACTTAGGGGGAATTAAAAAATCTTGTTGAGCATCGGAAGAAAATAATTAATGCATATATAAAAAAACCGACTTAATTGTCGGTTTTTTTTCTATAATTTATGAATCGAAAAACTTACTATTCCCCAGAGCTTAAAATCCATATCTTCGGTTATTTCAATAGATTTAAAATTCTTGTTCTCAGCTTTCAGAAATATTCTTTTTCCTTTTTTTATAATTCGTTTCACAGTAAATTCACCATTAATTACTCCAATAATAATCTTCCCGTTTGATGGTTCAAGCGAACGGTCAACAACAAGAATATCACCATCGTAAATACCGGCATCTATCATTGAATTACCATTAACTTTAATAAGAAAAGTAGCTGATTTGTTTTTTATCAAATATTCGTTTAAATCAAGTTTTCTATCCAAGTGGTCATCGGCAGGTGAAGGAAATCCTGCTGATATTTCATCAGTGTATAAAGGCAATTTTATTTTTGAATCTGTCTCCGGATTATATATTTCGAAATTTTCACTTTCTTTAATTTTCTCAAATATTTCTTTTTCCATTTTTTTACGTAATTATTATATTCCTGAAATGCAAAATTAATTAATTTCATAGCAAATGATTATTAATAATAATTTATTAATAAATTTGTTTGGAATTTTATGGAGAATATCTCTTTAAACAACAAAAAACCAACTGCCAATATGACTCAATACAATAACGTATCAACTTTAATTCAGACTTCTATATCTTTTACCTAAATCATAAATTTAATATCAATAATAAAAATAAATAATAAAACATGTTTGAAAATTCTTACGTAATAGTCGCAATAATTTGCATTTTGGTAATTGTTTCTTACGGATATACTTTTATATCTCAGAAAACAAAAATACCATCTGTATTAATGTTATTGCTTACAGGTATCATAGCTAAACTTGTCCTCTCCTACTTGGGTTATGAATTACCAAACATGCAGACTTTGCTTGAAGTTTTTGGAATTATTGGAATAATTTTAATTGTTTTAGAAGGAACATTAGAATTAAAACTTGAAAAAAGCAAACTTAAACTAATACGAAAGTCATTTGGTTCAGCTTTAATGGCTTTATTAATATCTTCAGCAATCATTGCTTTAATATTCAAACTAATACTTGACGTTCCATTTCAAACTTGCTTAGTAAACGCTATTCCTTTTGCTGTAATCAGCAGTGCAATTGCAATTCCAAGCGTTATGAGTTTTTCGGAAAACAGAAGAGAATTTATAATTTATGAATCAACATTTTCTGACATTCTGGGAATTATGTTTTTTAACATAGTTGTTCAAAACAGCACTTTTACTGTCCATTCGTTTTCGTGGTTAGCTATTGACTTTGCTACAGTTCTTGTTATTTCTTTGGTTTTTTCTATGTTGCTGATGTTTTATATTGCAAAATCAAAAATGAATATTAAATTTTTCCTTTTAATCTCAATTTTGATTTTACTTTATGCTTTCGGGAAGCTTGTTCACTTATCATCTTTGCTGTTGATACTTATTTTCGGACTTGTTCTAAACAATTTGAATTTAATATGGAAAGACAGAATGAACAAATTTATTAATCTGGAAAATTTAAATATTGGAATTGGACAATTTAAACTGATAATAAATGAATCGGCATTTTTAATACGCACATTTTTCTTTTTCATTTTTGGTGTTACATTCACTTTTGCCAGTCTTGCTAATCTTACGGTTATTTTGATAGGAATTGTAATCATCATTGTTCTGTATGGAATAAGATTTCTGTATCTTAAATATATTACTCGTTTTCAACTTTTTCCTAATCTTTTAATTGCACCTCGTGGATTAATTACAGTTCTTCTGTATTACAGCATACCTGAAGAATATAGCATTGGAATTATTAGTCAGGGAGTTTTGTTTTTTGTTATTATTGTTTCAAGTGTTATAATGATGATAGGCTTGTTAAAATCAAAAGAAACCGATGTTGAAAATATTGAACAAAGTAGTGAAGAAGTAGAACTTGAAATAAATCCTACTGATTCAGATATTAATATAAGTTAATATCTCTCTTTAAAGCACAAAAAAACCATCTTAAACTTATGATATAGGATCCATTAAAGCGAAATTTGGAATATTAAAAAAAAATTCTTAAATTTGCAATCTGCTATTTTTTATACTCAAAAGACATTTGTCTTTCATCATTTTACTGTGTTTATTACAATCAAAAGAAAGGATTTATTAGCATGTATTTAGAATCTCTAAAATTTCAAGAAGATATTGACGTATTTTTAAAAAAGACAAAACCTGAATTTAAAGTTTATACAAGAAATAATTACAAAAATCTACCACAAATAAATAAAAATCTCAGCGAAGAAGAACTCTATAATATTGACATTGTTTCTTTAGTTCTTCCGTTTAAAGTTAATTCTTACGTTGTTCAGGAATTAATTGACTGGAATAATATTCCAAAAGACCCGATTTTTATTATAACTTTTCCACAAAAAGAGATGCTCATTCCTGAGCATTTCAACATTGTTGCCAAATTAATAAAAGAAAATGCATCAAAAGAAGAGCTTGACCTAGCAATTTATAATATCCGAATGCAGCTTAACCCCCACCCTGCCGAACAAATCACTCTAAACATACCAACTATTGATGGTGAGAAACTGATGGGTTTGCAGCATAAATACCGTGAGACTGCTTTATTTTTCCCAACACAAGGTCAAACCTGCCACTCATATTGCACTTTTTGTTTTCGCTGGCCACAATTCATAAATCTTGATAACCAAAAATTTGCTTCCAAAGAAGTTGACCTTTTAATAAAATATCTTAACGAACATAAAGAAATTACCGATATTTTATTTACAGGTGGAGATCCAATGGTGATGAATGCTAACATTTTATCAAAATATCTTAACGCAATTATTGATAAAGTACCTACCATTAAGAACATCAGGATAGGTTCTAAATCACTTTCATACTGGCCTTATAGATTTATATCCGATAATGATTCCGAAGATATTTTGAAATTGTTTGAAAAAGTTATTCAGTCGGGGAGACATTTAGCATTTATGGCACATTTCAATCATTATAACGAATTGAAAACTCCTGCTGTAAAATTTGCTATTAAAAAACTTCGCTCTATTGGTGTTGAAATTAGAACTCAATCACCATTATTAAAACATATAAATGACACTCCTGAAGTTTGGGCAAAAATGTGGGAAGAACAAGTTAGATTAGGATGTATTCCATACTATTTCTTTATTGCAAGAGAAACCGGAGCGCAGCATTATTTTTGTATTGGTCTTGAAAAAGCCTGGGAAATTTTCCAAAAAGCATATAATCAAGTTAGCGGTTTATCGAGAACTGTTAGAGGACCAAGCATGTCTGCTTATCCCGGAAAAATTCAAATTATTGGAATTACTGAAATTAAAAACGAAAAGGTTTATGTTTTACAATTTCTACAAGCAAGAAACCCCGATTGGGTAGCAAGACCTTTCTTTGCTAAATATGACCCTGAAGCAACATGGCTGACTCAACTAAAACCTGCATTTGGCGAAGAACAATTCTTCTGGGAAGATGATTTTAGTCAAAATTATCTGTAAGCAAATAATTTCATTTTTTTAATTTTTAGATTTCAATATCTTTGCATAATTATTAAAATCTAATTCAAATGGCAAAGGACTGGAAAGACCGATTAGGAGTTGTTTACTCAACAAATAAAGATTTTCAATACGAAAATGAGCAGGATAAAACCCAAGAAACATTAGCATCAAATCAGCAAAATCTTAAAGTTCTTCTTGACAAAAAAAACCGTAAGGGCAAAGTCGTTACTCTTATCTCAGGTTTTATTGGAAGTGAAAATGATTTAAAAGAATTAGGGAAAAAATTAAAAACTAAATGTGGAGTTGGTGGCTCCGTTAAAGAGGGTGAAATTCTAATTCAAGGAGATTTTAGAGAAAAGGTCTTTCAAATCTTGCAAAAAGAAGGATATAAAGTTAAAAGAATAAATTAGTTTGCTTTGTTAAACTAATCCATATTCAATTGCAAGCATAAACATTGCAAACAAATCTATAATTACTAAAGTCAGTGAAATTTCATCAAATTTCTTTAAAACAATTTTTATTAAAGTAAAACTTAACAAACCAAAAATTATTCCTTGTGTTAAAGAATATGTTAAGGGAATTAATACTATTGTTAAAAAAGCAGGAATTGCATCTTCGAGATTCGTCCAGTTTATTTTATTAAAAGGACTTGCCATAAACACACCAACCAGAACCAAAATAGGAGCTGTTGCAACAGTAGGTATTATTTCAGCTAATGGAGAAAAAAACATAAAAGGAAGAAATAATAATCCGCAAACAACAGCAGTAAAACCTGTTCTTCCTCCTTCATGGATTCCTGCAGCAGATTCTATATAAGAAGTTCCCGGGCTTGTTCCGATTAGCCCTGCCAGAAAAGTTGAAAAACCATCAACAATCATACTTTTTTTAATATTTTTTGGGTCTCCGTTTTCATCTTTCAGGTTACCTGCTTCAGCAACACCCACAAATGTTGTGATACTATCGAACATATCAACAAATAACATTGCAAATACAACAGGAATAAAAGCATAATTAAGAGATTTTATCAGGTCCATTTTAAAAAACCAGCTAAAGTCGGGTGATGCGTAGAATCCATTATAATTAACAAGAGTAGCAACTCCATTATTTATTGAAGATGCGTCTCCATACAGTCTTCCAATAGGCAAAGCAAGAATTGTTGTTATTATAATTCCAATAATAAATCCAGCTTTATATTTCTTTACCACAAGGACAGTTGTTATTAATAATCCTGCAAGAAAAGTAAGTGTAGTAGCATTTATTAATCCAACTCCCACAAAGGGAGGTTTTGTTACTATAAATCCTGAATTAACAAATCCATTTAGTGCTATAAATAATCCAATTCCAATAGCACCGGCAGTACGAATTATTTTTGGAATTGCATTAATTATCTGTGTTCTAATATTAAAAACAGAAAGCAATATAAAAATAACTCCAGACCAAAAAACAGCACCGAGAGCAATATATGGATCAACATTCAATCCTATTACTACCGAATAAGTAAAGTAAGCATTTATCCCCATTCCCGGAGCAATCATAATAGGATTTTTTGCAAATATTCCCATTGCAATACTTGAGAATGCACTTAAAATTACGGTTGCCGTTAAACTAGCACTGTAAGGAATACCTGCATCACTTAAAATTTCAGGGTTGACAATAATAATATACATTCCGGCAATAAAAGTAGTGATGCCGGCAATTATTTCTGTTCTTAGGTTTGTTCCGGAAGATTTAAATCCAAAATACTTTTCTATCATAATTGATTTTTATAATCTTAGTAAAATAGATAAACTCCAAATATCTATTTTTCAAATACCACAAAATCTGTTCTTCGATTGATTGCTCTGCCTTCAGGAGTTTTGTTTGTTTTGATAGGCTTTGTTTCGCCATATCCTTTCCACCTTAGTCTTTCGGCTTTAATACCATGCTTAACAAGATTATTATAGACTGCCTTTGCTCTATTATCTGACAAAATCAAATTATCTTCAACACTACCTACATTATCGGTATGTCCACCGATTATAATTTTCATTGAAGGATTATTTTTCAATAGAGCAACAAGTTTATCAAGTTCAACTTTTGATTCAGGTTTCAGCACATATTTATCAGTATCAAAAAATATGTTTTTCAATACAACAGTCTCCCCAATTTTTACGGGTTGGAGTGGAATATCTTTTAAATAGGGTTTTAAATCAGAATATTCACCTTTCAGAGAAAAATTATCTGAATAAAAAAGATAACCGTCTTTAGCAATATTTAAAGCATAGTCTCTATCGCTTGGAATACTAACAAGGAAATCACCTCCAACAGGGTCGGAAAAAGATTCCACAATAATTTTTCCAGTTTTAAGCTCAATTAATTCAAATTTTGCCCTAAGTTTTTTATTAGTTTCTTTATCATAAACAACCCCTTTCATATAAGTCAAAGGAATTGGTTTATATTGTTCTGGAAGATTAAAATAATATAAGTCTAAAAGTCCGTATCCTCCCTCCCTATCCGAAGCAATAATGGCTATGTTTCCATCACCTGAAACAAGCAGGCTATTTTCGTTTTTCAAAGTATTAATAGGATATCCAAGATTGACGGGTTCTTGCCATTCGCCGTTTTCATCCATTCTTGACACAAATATATCCAACCCGCCCATGCCGGGATGACCATCAGACGAAAAATAAAGTGTTCTGCCGTCAGGATGAATAAAAACAGATTCTTCAACTCGTGGAGTATTGATTTTATTACTTAGTTTCCTGGGATTTGTCCATATTCCTTTATCAATATATTTTGTAACATAAATATCATGATTGTTTATGCCTTCCTTTGTAATTGTTCCTCTGATAAAATAAAGTGTTCGCCCATCGGATGACAATGATGGCTGAGTTTCCCATTGATTTGTGTTTACGGAATATCCGAGATTTTGGGGTTTACTCCAAAATCTTCCATTGCGATAAGTTAGAAACAAATCACAACTTCCATATCCCTTACGATTTTTACCATAATCACCATATAATTCACAAGCAGCAAAAATTATCATATTCCCGTCGGGTGATAAAGTTGGTGCTCCTTCATTTAAAATTGTGTTTACAGGTGGACCAAGATTTTTGCTTTCACTCCATTTGCCGTTTTTCTTTTTGCTTATAAAAAAATCTTCCTGAGTCTTTCCTTGCGCCGACATATCGTCAATTTGTCTTGTAAAAAGCAAGGTATTATCATCAACAGTCATACAGGGAAAATATTCTCGAAATTTTGTATTGATGTTTGCACCCAAGTTAATAGGCTTGAAAGCAACAGGATTTTTTATGGCATTTAATGCGAAATCACAACATCTAATTCTGAACTCTGCTTTTTCTATTAATCCTTCGGGATTACGTCTGTATTTCAAATATTTATTTAAGTATTTTTTTGCATCCTGATATTCTCCGAGATTAAACTCTAAATTCCCTAAGTTCAAATATATTGGAGGAAAGCAATCAGGAGAAATGCTAATAGTTTTTTTAAATGCTTCTATAGCTTTATTTGTTTGCTTTTTTTCGACATACACCTCCCCCATTAAAAGATATGCTTCATAAAATCGAGGGTCAACATCTACTGCTTTATTTAATTTAGAAATAGTTCCTTCGTAATCATAACTATCAAATGCTTTGGTTGCAGCCTCATATAATTTTGCTGCCTTTTTTGATTTTGTTGATAGTTCATAACCTAATGGTTGGGCATTACAGAGGCTCTGTTGAATAATTAAGAGAAATATAATTAATGAGAAGTTTTTTATAAATATCATTTTTTAATTTTTAAAATTAACCTATCAAAATGTTTGGTATAAAAGTAAATGTTTTCTTTCATTTTTCAGGTTTGATATTATTTTTTATTTGTTAATATTCAATCAAAGCATTACAACTTTTACACCCTAAGCCAGATAAACCTAGACGGGCAAACTGGAAAAGACAAATTACAAAGGACAAATTACAAATAAGTTCCAATTATCAAAAATAATAAAATACCAAATCTGATGTTAAACACAAACAAGCTTGCCTTTAAAATAATGACTAAAGCAGGTAGTCAAGTTTGGAATTTTGTACATTGTCGATTGGTAATTATCTAGACGGACAAGTTTTGAAATTTGATACTTTTTTTTTGTTATTTTCCGCCAAGGACCGAAAAAAGTCCGTATGAAATAATACACAAATATTATTGATAAGATACTGACTTATATTTTAAATATTTTATAAAGAATAAGGAAAAACGGTATTTTTGTAGATTACAATGTTACTATTTGTAAGATGGAATTAAACAAAAACAAACAATATTATAAATTTTGCATCTATGGATTTCTAAAAAATCTTCGTTTTTTCGATGCTTTTTTCATTTTGTTTCTAATTGAACAAGGATTAACTTTTACACAAATAGGAATTTTGTATGCTGTTCGTGAAATATTTATAAATATATTTGAAATTCCATCAGGAATAATAGCTGACACCTACGGCAGAAAAAAATCACTAATAACATCATTTTTTATCTATATAATTTCTTTTATTGTTTTTTATATCTCAAAGGATTTTTGGTTATTTCTAATAGCTTTTATTTTGTATGGAATTGCCGATGCCTTTCGTTCCGGCACTCACAAAGCAATGATAATGGATTATCTTAAAATAAACCATTGGGAGTTGCAAAAAATCAATTATTACGGACATACCCGTTCATGGTCCCAAAAAGGTTCTGCAATATCTGCACTTGTTGCAGGACTAATTGTTTTTTATAGCGGAAGTTATCAAAACATCTTTCTTTATTCCATAGTTCCTTATGTGTTAAATCTTCTTTTGATTTTATCTTATCCTAATGAACTTAATTGCTCTTTAAATCATAAAAACCGAGAAAGCAAGATTTCGATAGGATTCACTTTCAAATCTTTTTTCACAATAATAAAAAAACCGAATGTTTTAAAAATCATTAACACATCAGCAATTCACACAGCTTACCTGCGGGCAGTAAAAGATTATATTCAACCTTTAATGGTAAATGTTGCATTAATAATTCCTTTAATGTTAAATCTCGAAACTGAAAGAAAAAATGGGATAATTATTGGCATAATTTACTTTTTTATTTATCTCATTACATCACGTGCATCGCAGCTTTCATCAAAAGTCGCAAGAAAAAACAAAAAGAATATTTCATATTTCACTTTGCTTCTCGGATTTATTGCAGGAATAATATGTGGTGTGTTTTTCTTCTTTAACTTGTGGATAATTTCTATGATTTTCTTTGTAGGAATATACATTGTCGAGAATGTCAGAAAACCTATTCTTACAGGATTTATTGCAGATAATGTGCCTGGAGATATTTTAACATCAGTAATTTCAGCACAGTCATTATTAAGAACAATCATGACCGCAATACTCGCTTTTGTTTTTGGTATTATTGCCGACAATTTTGGAATTGGAATTTCTTTTATTATTGTCTCTGTATTTCTAACAATTTCAACTATTTTGATAAATATTTATAATAAGCAAAAATTAATAACTGAAAAAACACAAAACAAAACGAATAAATGATAATTTTGTGCTGCAAAAAGTAGCAAACAATTTCGGTGATAAATAAAACAGAAGATAAAATAACTTGTAGAAAACAATTTGAAAAGGAGACATTTTAAACAATCTGTCAAATAATAAAAAAGCAGACAAATAGGATATTAATGACCATAAAAGAAATACAAGACCTTATAAAATCAGGTGAAGGAATAAATATTGAGTTTAAAGAGAATAGGGATGCTATTAATAAAGATGTTTATCAGACTATATGTGCTTTCTTAAATCGTTGTGGTGGTCATATTTTGCTTGGTGTAAACGATAAGGGAGAAATTACAGGCGTTAATCCTAATGCAATAACAAAAATAAAAAAGGAACTTGTAAGTTCAGCAAATAACCCACAGAAAATAAATCCTCCTGTTTATCTTATAGTTGAAGATATTAAAATTGAAGGGAAAATTGTAATTATCATATACATAGCTGAAAGCTCTCAGGTTCACCACTGTAATGATAGGATTTATGATAGAAACGAAGATGGAGACTTTGATATTACTCATCACTCTGATGCTGCAACAACACTTTATATGAGAAAACAATCAAATTTCTCTGAAAACAAAGTTTTTCCATACCTTTCTATGGCTGAATTTAAAGAAAATTTATTTGTACTTGTACGAAAAATAATAAAAATTCGAAATCCAGAACATCCATGGTTATTGATGAGTAATGAAGATATGCTAAAAAGTGCTGGATTTTACCAAAAAGATTACATCAAGGGTAGTGAAGGATTTACTCTTGGTGCTGCTCTTCTTTTTGGGAGGGACGATGTAATTCGTTCAGTTATCCCGTATTACAAAACAGATGCAATTTTAAGACAAAAAAACCTTGACAGATATGATGATAGGGAGATTGTTGAAACTAATCTTATCGAAAGTTTTGACATTTTAATAAATTTTATCGCCAAACATCTCCCCGATCCTTTTTTTATTGAAGGAAACATACGTATTTCTCTTCGTGAAAAGATTTTCAGAGAAGTAGTTTCAAATATCTTAATTCATAGAGAATATCTTAATCCTTTTCATGCAAAAATGATTATAGAAAAGGACAGAGTAATAACAGAAAATGCTAATAAAGCTCATGGCTTTGGACAAATTGACCCAATAAATTTCTCTCCATTTCCAAAAAATCCCAAAATTGCGAGATTTTTCCGTGAAATAGGTAGAGCAGATGAACTTGGTTCTGGTGTTAAAAATATTTTTAAATATGTTCCTCTTTTTTCTCAAGGTAGAAAACCTGAGCTTGTAGAAGGAGATATTTTTAAAATAATTATTCCGCTTACTAATTTATCTGTTCAACCTTCTGTAGAGAAAAGTTCACAAAAAACGGATAAGTTGGTAGATAAGTTGGTAGAAAAGTTGGTAGAAAAAGTTGGTAGAAAATTAACTAATAATCAAATTTCAATAGTAAAATTAATAATAGAGAATAAATATATTAGTAAAAGAGAAATCTCTAATAAAATAGGTATTAGTTCAACTGCTGTTGACAAAAACATAAGTAAATTAAAGCAGGAAAAAATCATTATAAGAGTTGGACCTGCTAAAGGTGGACATTGGGAAGTAATAGAATAAAAAAAATAAACACAAGAACGAATAAATGATAATTTTGTGCTACAAAAAAGTAGCAAACAATTTCGATGACAAATAAAACAGAAGAGATAGAAATTAAATGAAAATATTAATTACAGGGGCGGATGGAGTTTTAGGAAGTAATCTCGTTCGGGTACTTTTATCAAGAAACTATGAAGTTAGTGTTTTATTGGAAAACAAAAACAATTCATTTACACTTGACGGATTAGATATTACTAAAGTTAGAGGTGATATTCTAAATCCTGAAGATATTGACAATATTATAAAAGATAAAGATATTGTTATTCATTGTGCAGCAAACACGTGTATTTGGCCACCTCGTTCCGAAATTGTTAATAAAACAAACATTAACGGAACAAAAAACATTATTAATAGCGTTTTAAAATTTAATATTAAAAAATTAGTGTATATAGGAACTGCTAATTCTTTTGGTTTTGGGTCTATCGAGAATCCGGGCAACGAAACAAATCCTTATTTATCTAAAAAATATGGACTTGATTATATGGATTCAAAACACCAGGCTCAAAATCTGGTATTAGATGCTGTCAGAAATCAAAACTTGCCGGCAGTTGTTGTTAATCCAACTTTTATAATAGGACCTTTTGACTCAAAGCCCAGTTCGGGAGCAATGATATTAAGTATTTATAAAGGCAAAATCCCCGGTTACACAAAAGGTGGAAGAAACTATATCGCTGCCAAAGATGCTGCTGTTGGAATAGCAAATGCAATAACAAAAGGTAGAATTGGTGAATGTTATATTTTAGGAAATGAAAATCTCAGATATAAAGAAGCATTTGAAAAAATTTCTAAAACAATTGGAACAAAACCACTTAATATAAAATTACCAAATTTTATTGTTAAATCATATGGTTATTTATGTTCTCTTAATGCAGCAATAACAAAAAAAGTTCCCACTATTACTTACGAACTATCGCTAATTTCTTGTGAGAACCATTATTATTCAGCACAAAAAGCTGTAGAAGAACTTGATTTACCCCAAACTCCAATTGAAGTTGGCATTGAAGAATGTTTCAAGTGGTTTAAAGAAAATAATTATCTCGATAATTAAAATACTATTGTAATATTTGAAAGTAATATAAATTTAAAAAATTAAAAAATAGATAGAATTATGTTTAGAACTCTTAATATTGATTTATCGTGGAAAGATGGAGATATTATAACTTTCTTGCCAATTTTTCTTACTTTGATATGTTTTAGTATTTATTGGTTTATTGCTCAATCAGAAAGAATAAAATCAATTTTCTATAATAAATACGATTTTGACAAAGCTTCAGCAAATCATATTTTATTTACAAAAATTATTGGATTTATTTTAATGGGAGTTGTCCCGTCAATAGTTTTCTATATACTTATTCCTGATTTTAAACTTTCAAATTACGGGCTTACTTTTGTTAATGAAACAGCCCTTTTTTCTTTGGTGAGCCTTGTAGGACTATTATTAATAGTAATTCCTGTGGTTTCGTTTAACGCCAGAAAACCCAGCAATTTCGTCATTTACCCACAAATTAAAATTAAGGTTTGGGACAGAAAATTATTTATTTATAACGGAATTGGCTGGACTATATATTTATTTGGATATGAGTTTTTATTTAGAGGAATTTTGTTGTTTTCGCTAATAGGACCTTTTGGTGTCTGGCCTGCTATTGCTATAAATGTTGCTTTATATTCTGCCACTCATATTCCTAAAAGCATGAATGAAACTATTAGTGCTGTCCCTTTTGGCATCGTATTATGTTTGATAACTATTGCTTCCGGTTCTATTTGGATTGCATTTATCGTTCATATTGCAATGGCATTTACAAACACTTATATTGCATTAAAATACAATCCTGAAATGAATTACCATAAAAAAACAAAAAATTATAATGTCTGAAAAAACATTTCAGAATAAAGTAGCTATCATAACAGGTTCGAGTAGAGGTATCGGAAAAACAACCGCTATTGAATTAATAAAAAACGGTGCTTCTGTTGTGCTTAATGGAAGAAATCAGGAGAGTTTAACTAAAGCAGAAAATGAAATAAAAGCTCTCGGCGGAAAAGTGCTTTCAGTTTGTTGCGATGTTTCTATTCCAGAACAAGCTAAAATCCTAATTGATAAAACTATTGAAACTTTCGGGAGATTAGACATTCTTATCAACAATGCAGGAGTATCTATGCGTGGAGACTTTTCTGATTTGAATCCCGAAGTATTTAAAACTGTTTTTGAAACAAATATTTTTGGAGTTGTCAATCCAAGTATTCCTGCTTTGCCACATATAAGAAAATCTCATGGTAGCATTGTTTTTATTTCAAGCCTGTGTGGAATAAGGGGTTTGCCGGGACTTTCAGCTTATTGCTCATCAAAAATGGCTTTACGTGCTATTGCCGAATCTATCAGAATTGAAGAAATCAACTCAAAAATTCATATAGGATTAATACTTGTTGGCTTCACTGAAAACGAGCATGATAAAAAAACTATTGCAGCAGACGGTTCTTTGCTCACAATTAACGATAGGTCAAATTTCAAAGTTCAAACAACAACAACTGTTGCTAAAGCTATTTTGAAAAATATAAAAAAGAGAAAATTTAGAACAACTTTAAGCGGAATTGGAAAATTGAACTCTTTTATGCAAGCGATAATGCCCGGCTTAGTTGAAAAAATAATAATTCATTCGGTTAATAAAATCAAAGAAAGAAGCTAATAGCTAACGCTTTCTATGACAAAACTAAACAAGCATACTTCTAATATGAAAAGCATCAGAATTATCTGAAGCTTTTGTCTTTCTTTTATACCACGAGATACAATCTCGAGGCAACGGGGACAGGAGCTTCCATTTTTTAAAAAGCTGGGTTAGTAACACACTCTGTATAAAACACTATACCTCCATATTCTAAACTATAATGCCAACCTTTACAAAATTCATTTTCACTAAAAGAACAATGAATCTTTTGTATCGGAATAACTGAATTATCACATTTTATTATCACATCACCATGTTTTATTGAGTAATCTAAATAAAAATTTACTGCTTGAAAATAAGCAGTATCATTTTCATTATAAATCTTAACTAAACTATCTATTTCATTTTTGTAAGCAGAAAGTAAATTATCGGTAGATTTAAAATGATTTATCAATTCATCACCATCATATAATATTGAAATCCCATTTCTTTTATAAATAGCTATTTTTTCAAAATTACATTCTTTCAAAGATATTTTATGAAATCTAACCAACGGATTTCTTTTAAAAACCCCAAATTTATTTGTATTGCATGAGATACTGAATACAATAAAAAATAGAATTAATACATTACACCTAATAAATCCTCTTTTTTTCATAAAAATTATTCAATCATTTTCCCCCCGCTCCCGCATTCTATGACAAAACCAAACAAGCATATCTTTAATACAAAAAGCATCAGAATTATCTGAAGTTTTTGTCTTTTTTTTATAACACGAGATACAATCTCGCGGCAGCGGAGACTCCACCATCTTATTTGTTTTACAAAGATTAATCTTTACTCACAGCAAACCTCACGGCAGCATCGTACAATCTGGAAATGCTATTTCTCTGGTATCCCAATTTATACTTTTTGAATTTTTATAATTTACTTTATAAGTATTTGATTTTTTTTTAATACTATCCCCAATACTAATTAACTCCCAAGTTATGCTATTTCCTGTTTTTTTGAGTTTTAATATCTCATATTCTAAAGATAACTTCATGATATTGCTATTAGAATCCAATATCATGAGATATTGTTCAATTTCATATTCTTTATCAAATACTTTATCGGATACAATTCCATAAAATTCTAATTCTTTAAACTTTTGAGATTCTTCACATTGATTCCATGTTATGAATACATATTGGGTGTTAATATATATTAATGCACTCATAAAAATAATAACAATAATAAAAACAATCAATCCAATTTTTGGAGTAATGTATAAAGAATCAAATATTTTAATTTTCAACTTCATGAATATTAATACTTTACAGTTGTATTTCTCCAACCATTAAAATACTTACTAGAGTATCTGATTTCAAATGAACCTGAGTCTTTAGCCACAATATAATTGACATTTAAAATTTCCCAAGTTGCACTTCTTCTAGTTCTTGTTGTAACATATTTATCCGAAGATAAATATAAAATGAATTCTTGTCCTGAAGTATCTTGAACAATCAAATGATGCGCTCCACGCTTCCATTGTGAATATTCCTTTTCAATCACTTTTCCATAAAATTCCGCTTTCTCAAATTCATTTGATGTTTCTTGGACTTCATCAGTATAAGATTTACATCCACAAAGTAATATTATCAATATTATAATTTTATTTGTTAATTTATTCATAATTTCAATTTCCCCGCTCCCGCAAGAATCCTTTCGTGTGGCTTAGTGGAATTTATTCTTCTCCTTGCTGTTTAAATCCTATTCGTTTTCTTGGTGGTGGATTCACTTGTTTTTCTATTAACTCATCAAGATAACTAAACACTAATTCTATGTTCTTATCCTGATTCTCCAGTTTCTTTTTGATTTCTTCTATTTCGAGTTTTACACTTAAATTATCTGTAAGTATTAGACGAATCTTTGTAAATATTCGCATAATTTGAATATTAACACTTATTGCTCTATCACTATTTAATATACCGGACAACATAGCTACACCCTGTTCTGTAAAAGCATAAGGCAAACTTCTTGTACCACCCCAACTTGATATTCCAAATTGGAATTTCAAGTTTTCAAATTCTTCTTTTGTTAGTTGGAACATAAAATCGTTAGGAAAACGTTTTATATTTCTTTTAACAGCTTTATTTAAATTCCCTGTTAAAACTCCGTAAAGTTCTGCTAAATCCTTATCAAGCATAACTTTTAAATCTCTGATAAAATAGATTTTACTCATTATCATCTCATCAGGGAGAATTAATTTATCTTCTTTGTTATTACTCATATTTAAAAAAAATTAAATAACAAAAATATTGATTTTAAATTGGTGGTCGCAAATTGCGACCACCTCGCTCCCGCATAAATCCTTTCGTGTAGCTTAATGTTAAATCGTTTCTTGCAAATACATCTAAGCATTCAACTACAGCAAAACTAATAAAATTAACTTCGTCAGGATTTTGTAATTGCGGCTCATAAGACAAAGTTAATATTAATCTTGTATTAATTGAATACTAACATTTCTCACTTCAAAACTACACAATTTATCTGAAATTCTTGACTATTAAATGTTAATTTTCTAAGAATGTTTATAGCTTCATCATTTTTGTTTTCTTGAATGAGTTTACA
>Ga0307991_1000870_pt1 | contig 21846 bp, 13 predicted proteins | sample EllFjometagen131_FD_203146 | JGI IMG/M metagenome (GOLD analysis project Ga0307991, IMG submission 203146) | Marine microbial communities from Ellis Fjord, Antarctic Ocean - #131 | ecosystem: Environmental > Aquatic > Marine > Unclassified | place: Southern Ocean | collected 2014-10-08 | reverse complement strand
TCATTGAAAACGTAACTTGCTCTAGATTTTCTTTCTCACCATAATCTATGTATAATAAACCCTTTCCTATGTATTCTTTCTCAGGATTTACTAAAAATCTATAAGATCCATCTTTCATTATAATTAAGACTCTATCAAATAAGCTAATAGTTAAAACATTCTTTCCAGTTTTTATGGTATATCCTAAATATCCTGTTGATGAATCATATTTTAAAATCTTATCTCTTTGAGCAACTTCTTTTTCCTTAACAAATTCCATATTCTTAATTACTGTTTTTCTTTTTCTTCGCTCTTTACTTACCATAGTTCTCAATTCCTCTAGATAAGATATAGCATAGGATATCAGATTATTTAATTTACTTTCAACATCTTCAATACTAGTATTTAAAGAATCTATCTCATTTTTATTTTTTTCAATATCAAACAAACTGATTCTTCTAATTGGAATTTTTAATAGTCTATCAACATCATCTTCTTCAATATCTCTATACAACTGCTCTTTGTATGGTTTAAAGCCTTTAATAACAGCCTCAATTATTGCTAGGGAAGATTTTTTTTGTTCAATTTTTTTATAAATTCGCTCTTCAATAAAGATTCTTTCTAAAGTTCTTAAGTGTAATCTATCTTCTAATTTAGATTTTTCTAATTCTAATTCAGCTTTTAAAACATCTATTAAGTGGTGAGCGTGATATTTTACAATATCACTTATTTTCATTATTGTTGGAATATTATCTCTAATTACTAGAGGGTTGCAAGATATTTTTCTCTCGCATTCTGTATAAGCATATAACAATTTAACAACATCTTCAGAATAAGTTCCTCTTGATAGATTTAATTCAATATTAACATTTTCTGCAGTATAATCATTGATTGAAGATATTTTTAATTTACCTTTTTTTGCTGCATCATCAATTGTAGCAATTAATCTTTCACTAGTTATTCCAAAAGGAAGTTCTTTAATTATAATGCTTTTAGGGTCTGTTGTATCTAGTTTAGCTCTTACAATAACAGAGCCTCTACCTTCATCATAACCTGTGACATCTACATACCCACCACAAGCAAAATCAGGATAAAGAATAAAAGATTCTCCATGTAATTCTTTTTTCATAGCATCAAAAACTTCATCTACATTGTGTGAAAAGATGGTTGTAGCCATACCTACAGCTATTCCATTTACCCCTTGCATTACAACTAATGGAAGTTTCGCTAAAAATGAAACAGGTTCTCTGTTTCTTCCATCGTAGGAATCAGCAAAAGTAGTAAGTTCAGGATTATATAATACTTTTTTAGCAAAGGGTAAAATTCTACATTCAATATACCTAGAAGCTGCAGCTTTATCACCAGTTAAACTATTTCCAAAATTTCCCTGTTTTTCAATCAACAAATCAAAATTTGCCAAATTTACTAAAGCTTCATAAATAGATGAGTCTCCGTGAGGGTGGTATCTCATAGACCACCCAACAACATTTGCAACTTTATGGAATTTACCATCATCCATTTCAAAAAGAGAATGTATTATTCTTCTTTGAACGGGTTTAAAGCCATCTTCTAGATCAGCTATTGCCCTATCTTTGATTACATAGGAAGCATATTCCAAAAAATTCTTCTTAAATATTTTCTCTACTTGTGCCATTTAAATCAAATTCTCCATTATAAAATCCCTTCTCTCTGGAGTATTATCTCCTTGATAAAATCTAAGAAGTTTTTGTATTTCTCCTAAAGAGGTTACTGTAACTGGTTCTAACTTCATGTCTTCCCCTATAAACATACCAAATTCTTTAGGGTCAATTTCTCCAAGTCCTTTGAAACGCGTGATTTCAGCACCTTTTATTTGGGAAAGCAAATAATCCCTTTCTTGAAGTGAATAGCAATATGCTGTTTGTTTTTTATTTCTAACTCTAAATAGAGGGGTTTCTAAAATATAAACACGACCTTTAAAAACAAGTTCTTCAAAATATGTTAGAAAATAAGTCATCAATAAATTTCTTATATGAAAGCCATCTGTATCAGCATCTGTTGCAATTATAACTTTTCCGTATCTTAAAGTTTCAATACCATCTTCAATTCCTAAAGCTTTCATTATGTTGTACAGTTCAGCATTTTTGTAGATTTCTGCTTTACTTTTATTAAAAACATTTAATATTTTACCCCTGAGAGAGAAAACAGCTTGTGTTTTTACATCTCTACTTTTGGTAATTGAACCTGAAGCAGAATCTCCTTCAGTCAAGAAAATCATTGAATTTTCACACTCTTCAACATGTGATTTGCTTTGATTCAAATGATATCGGCAATCTTTTAATTTAGGAATATTTAAAGATACTCTTTTTGCTGAACTTCTTGAACTTTTTCTAACTTCATTTAATTCTTTTCTAAGTTTTTCATTGTGTACAATCTTATTTGATACTTTGGTAGCTTCTTCAGGGTTTTTAAGTAGAAAATCAATTACACCATCTTTAACTTCTTGAACAATCCAACCTCTTATTTCTGTATTACCTAATTTATTTTTAGTTTGACTTTCAAATACAGGATTTTCAATCTTTATAGAAATAGCTCCTAAGATACCTTCTCTTACATCTTGAGCTGACCAACTTTTTTTAAAATGATCATTAACAGCTTTTAAAAAGCCCTCTTTAAAGGCTGAAAGGTGAGTTCCACCATCCATGGTATGCTGCCCATTTACATAAGAAAAGTAATTTTCACCATAGCTATTTGAAACATGAGTTAAAGCGAATTCTATATATTCCCCTTTAAAATGTATTAAAGAGTATAATTCATCACCTTCTATTTCTTTATCTAATAAATCTAATAAACCTTTGGAACTTCTATAATTTTTCCCATTATACTTTAAAACTAATCCTGTATTTAAATATGCATAATTCCAAAGTCTAGTTTCTATAAAGTCTTCATCATATGTAAAACTTTTAAAGATTTCTAAATCAGGTATAAATTCAATATATGTACCATCTAACTGAGTACTGTCTTGTCCTTTTGTCTCATCTAACAACATCCCTCTTGAAAAGATAGCACTTACAAATTTACCATCTCTATAACTAATAACTTTAAAGTGAGAAGAAAGGGCATTAACGGCTTTTGTTCCAACTCCATTTAAACCAACTGAGCGATGAAAAACTTCATTAGTATATTTTGCACCAGTGTTTATTTTAGAAACACAGTCAATTACTTTACCAAGAGGAATACCACGGCCATAATCTCTTACTGAAACCAATGTATCTTTAAGAGTTATTTCGATCCTATTTCCACTCTTTTCATTAAATTCATCAACACTATTATCAATAACTTCTTTAAAAAGAATATAGATACCGTCATTTTGGTTACTTCCATTACCTAAACGACCAATATACATTCCACTTCTTAATCTAATATGCTCTAAAGCTGATAAAGATTGAATTTGATCTTCATCATACTTGATATCATTTTTCTTTGTATTCATATTATTATTATTATTGTTCTTTGTTTTTGCCATATCAGTATCATTATACATTTATTTCTCTTTTTTTCAAACATACATTAAACTTCATATCTTATAATTCCTTTTTCAAAAAGCACTTATATCTTAATATATATTTGTATTTTACCACAAAACTATTTAATTCTGTAAAATTATTTGCTTTATTACCAAATGTGTAATATTCTTAAGCCATGAATATTAGTGTAGCAATTATTTTTATTATTATGAGCATTATTAATATAGTAGCATGTAATAAAAAACACAAAATGATGATAAGATTATCAAAAATCACTCTTGCGCCCTTAGCCTTAATTAATTTGTTAATTAATTCAAATTTAGATAATAGTATTATTACTTTAATATGTATTACTTATAGCTTTTATTTGCTAGGTGATACTCTTTTATTAAGTGAAAAAATATGGCTTTTTGCCTCAGGTTTAATAAGCTTTTTACTAGGACATATAGTTTTTATTATAATCCTTACTAGTTTTGCTAAATCCTTTGTACCCTTATTTATTACCCTAATTCTTTTAATTTATCCTGAAATACTAATGCTTAGAATAATAAAAAAGTGTGACAAGTTAAAGTACCCAATGGTAGTTTATTCTTTTTTATTAATGCTTTTTATTGCATTCAGTGCTACAACATTAAATCCACTTTTCATTATAGGTACATTATTGTTTACACTAAGCGACAGTTTTATTGCTAAAAACATTTGTAGTGACAAAATAAAATTTACTGATACGCATATAATGGGAACCTATACTCTAGCATTAATTCTATTATCCTTTGGTATGATTATAATATAAAATAAATAAATACTAATTTACTTGTTTTTACTTGCTTGCTTTGGCTTTTTATTTTATATTTCTATTATGAATGAATCGAATGATGGAGATGAAAATCCGTATAATTTATCTATTTTAGGTAGAGCTTTATGATTAGTGAAATAATTTTTATAATAGTTCTAATTTTTCTTAGTGGTATTTTTTCCTCCACAGAAACAGCTTATACAGCGCTTTCAATAATACAAATCAAAGAATTAGAAAAAAGCAAAAAAAAAGGGTCTAACTTAGCTGTAAAACTAACAAAAAGAAAAGATATATTGCTAACTACGATATTAATTGGAAACAATATCGTTAATATTAGTGTGTCTTCTTTGGTTACTACTTTTTGTATAAAGTTTTATGGACAAAGTATGGTTGCCTATGCTACAGGTATTTTAACTTTAGTTATTCTTATATTTGGAGAAGTTACTCCAAAACAAATTGCAATTAATAATTCTAAAAAAATTGCAAGAATAATGAGCTATCCAATTTTTATTTTATCTAAAATTCTATATCCACTTGTATACTTTATAAAATTTTTTGGTAATTTTGTTGATAGAGTCTTTAGTAAGGGAAATAAAAAAACTTTAACAATAGAAGGCCTAATGCACGTTGTTGATGCAGCTGAAGATTTTGGGATAGTAGACCAGTATGAATCCGATTTAATGCAAAAAGTATTACATTTTTCCAACAATCCAATAAAAACAATTATGACTCACCGAAAAGATGTTTTTATTGTTTCTGCAGATCTTAGTATCCGTGAGGCTTTTTCAGATATTGTAAATTCTGGATATTCAAGAATCCCAATTTACTTTGAATATAAAGAAAATATTATTGGAATTGTTCTTATTAGAGATATTTTACAAGCTCAACTAGAAAACAAAATGGACCAACCTATTATGTCTATAAAAAGAGAACCCATTTTTGTACTTGAAACAAAACATGTTAACTATATTTTCTTTTTATTCAAAAAAATAAAACTTCAAATGGCAATTGTCCTAGATGAATATGGTGGATTTGCTGGAGTAATATCTATGGAAGATGTTGCAGAGCAACTTCTTGGTGAAATCTATGATGAGCATGAAAATGCTCAAGGAGAAATCATAAAACAAGTTGAGGGTGTTAAAGATTTGTACATTATTCAGGGAGAAACACCGTTTATTTACTTTTGTGACGAAATGGATATTGATTATAAACAAGCAGAAAAAGTTGGAACAATTGCAGCTTATTTGATGAGTTTAACAGGAGATATTCCAAACGAAAAAGATTTTATTAGTGATGAATATGGTATTTACACCATATTAAAAATGAACAAAAGAAGAATTGAAGAGATTAAATTTAATAGAATTATAGATCCTTCTAAGTAAAGGCCTATATTATTCATCATTTTAGAAGGTTTTATATAAAATTTGTTAGCAAAAATACAACTGTTGTTGACTGATTCTATATGCAAATGTATTATTGGATTTATGAGTAATTACCCTTTCGAAAAAATAGAAAAAAAATGGCAAAAATATTGGGAAGACAACCAAACTTTTGCAGTTAGCGAAGATGCGTCTGTACCTAAAGAAAAGCGCAAATACGTATTGGACATGTTTCCTTATCCATCAGGTGCGGGACTTCATGTAGGACATCCTGAAGGCTATACTGCTACAGATATTTATTGCCGATTCTTAAGAATGAATGGTTATAATGTTCTACACCCAATGGGATTTGATTCTTTTGGGCTTCCCGCAGAAAACTATGCTATCAAAACAGGTACTCACCCTAAATCTACCACTGAACAAAACATGGAAAATTTCAGAAAACAAATAAAAAGTTTAGGGTTCTGTTATGACTGGAACAGAGAAGTTGCAACACACAGCAAAGATTATTATAAATGGACTCAATGGATTTTTATCCAACTATTTAAAAAAGGCTTAGCTTATGAATCACAAACTCCAATTAACTGGTGTCCAAATTGTAAGACGGGTCTAGCTAATGAAGAAGTTAAAGATGGTAGGTGTGAGCGTTGTGGTACCCAAACTGTTAGAAGAAATATAAGACAATGGGTTCTTAAAATTACAGAATATGCAGATCGTCTTCTTGAAGATTTAGATACTTTAGATTGGCCTGATTCTGTAAAAGCTATGCAAAGAAACTGGATTGGAAAAAGTAAAGGTGCTTCTGTATTTTTTAAACTTGAAAAATCAGATGATAAATTAGAAGTATATACAACTCGTTGTGATACTCTATTTGGTGCAACCTATATGGTAATTGCACCTGAACACCCTCTTGTAGATAAGATAACCACCAGTGAATATAAAAAATTGGTCGATGAATATCTTACTAAAACAACTCAAAAGAGTGATTTAGAAAGAACTGATTTGGCTAAAGACAAATCAGGAGTATTTTCAGGAAGTTATGCTATTAACCCTGTTAATGGTAAAAAAATACCAATCTGGATTGCAGACTATGTATTAATTAGTTATGGAACAGGGGCTATTATGGCTGTTCCAGCTCATGATACTAGAGACTGGGAATTTGCCAAAAAGTTTAACCTTCCTATTGTTGAAGTTTTAAAAAGCAAAATTGATGTTCAAGAAGCCCCTTGGGTTGAGGATGGTATCCATGTTAATTCTGATTTTTTAGATGGCTTAAATAAAGAAGAGGCTATTGATAAAATGCTTGGCTGGTTAAAAGAAAAAGATGCCGGCTATAAAACTACAAACTATAAACTTAGAGACTGGATTTTTTCAAGACAGAGATATTGGGGAGAACCTATTCCTCTAGTACATTGTCCAAATTGTGGTATTGTACATATTAAAGAAGAATCTCTACCGTTAGAATTACCTGAAATTGAAAGTTATGAACCTAGTGGTACAGGAGAAAGTCCTCTTTCTTTGATTGAAGATTGGGTAAATACAACTTGTCCTGTTTGTGGCCACGCTGCAAAGAGAGAAACAAACACTATGCCTCAATGGGCAGGCTCTTGTTGGTATTATTTAAGATATTTAGATCCTAATAATAGTGAGAGATTTGTTGATCCTAAAAAAGAAAACTATTGGATGCCTGTAGATTTATATGTTGGTGGTGCAGAACACGCTGTACTTCACTTACTATATGCAAGATTCTGGCACAAAGTATTATTTGATTTGTCTCTTGTTCAAACTAGTGAACCCTTCAAACGTCTTGTAAACCAAGGAATGATAACCAGCTTTTCTTATCAAAGAAAGGATAAATCTTTAGTTCCAACTGATATGGTTGAAGAAAAAAATGAATTATATTTTGAAATAGGTACAGATAATCAACTAGAAAAAGTTGTTGCCAAAATGTCAAAAAGTTTAAAGAATGTAATTAATCCGGATGATATAATAAGTGAATTTGGCGCAGATTCAATGAGAATCTATGAAATGTTTATGGGGCCTCTTCAAATTTCAAAACCTTGGTCAACATCTGGTATGGGTGGAGTTTATAGATTTTTAGACAGAATTTGGAGACTCAGTGAAGAAAGAGAAATAACTGAAGATAAACCTTCCGCCGGTTTACTAAAGGCTCTTCACAAATCAATCAAAAAAGTAACCGGTGATACAGATACCCTTAACTTCAATACAGCTATAAGTCAAATGATGGTTTTAGTTAATGATATTTATAAAATTGATACTTTACCTAGAGAAATTTGGGAAAGCTTATTGTTATTACTTAGTCCTTATGCTCCTCACTTAGCAGAAGAATTATGGGAAAAAGCAGGTAATAAAGCACCTATTGCAAATGCAATTTGGCCAACTTATGATGAAAAGTTAACTATTGATGATGAGATTCAACTTGTTATTCAAATTAACGGAAAGCTTAGATCAAAAGTTGAAATTAGCAGAGAAACAAGCAAAGATGAAATGTTGGAAATCGCTTTAAATGATGAAAAAATCAAACACTGGCTAGAAGGAAAAACAATAATTAAAAAAATTGCAATTCCAGGAAAGCTTGTTAATATTGTTGTAAAATAATTTAAATATTACTCATTAAGGCTGTATCTTAAAAGGTACAGTCTTTTTATTTGAACTCGGGATTTATAGACTCGAGCCTAACGAAATATTTTTTACTTCGGGTATCGACAATTATTAATATCCTATATCCTTTTTCAAAATTAATATAATAATGCTCTCCCTCACTTAAACTCAAACTTACCCTTTTGTAATTGCTATCAGATATTACAAACCCACCTTCATCAGGGTTTTCACTTATCCAATAACCTTCAATGGCTTGATACAATTCTATAGGTAAATTGTCTAATTCAAAAAGAGATTCTTCACTCAATTCACCATTTAATAAACCTCTCGCTAACATCAATTTATCGAAGGAAAAAAGTATCCCTTTTTTATTTAAAATTTGATATAACTTTTCATAATTTAGAGAACTCGTAGCTTTTGGATTTTGAATATATAAATCTTGTAAAAAGCTAACAAGATATCCATTTTTGTAATTAAGGACTACTCTGTTGTCATCCCCTGGATTAATAACGCCACCAATAGGAGAAAAATCATTTAAGGCTTTTGCACAAACAAATACAGAAATATTTTTTTTCACCCAGATTTTTATAGATCTTTGATTTTTATTAATATGTATATTTTCAATATCACCAAGACCGGTGGTATAGCTAAGGGTATACCAAAGTTCTTGTCCACTTGAAACTTCAAACGGGTGCTGTCTTTCAATAATTATTTCCACTTGCTTATAATTAAAAGTAGCAACGCAGCTTGAATAAAATACAAGAAAAAATATGAAAAAAATTAATAAACAAACTTTATTCTTCATATCTCTCTTTATCTATTTTCTATTCATTTTGCATTATAAATTCAAAAATAGGGCAATAAAAAACTGCTGAAATATAAATCCCAACAGCTTTGTTAATATGATTATAAATATTTAATTTGTTGAATTAAATTTACCTAAGACTCTAAACATAGAGCATTTTTCTTTTAGTACCTTAACAACTTCATCAAAAGCTTCTTCTTGATTTAGAATATCTACTTCTACAAAAAATGAATATTCCCAAGGTTTTCCTAATATTGGTCTAGATTCTAATTTTTTCAAATTAAGACCATAATCACTTAACACTTTCAAAGCCTCAAAAAGAGATCCAGGTTTATGAGATACATTAAAAATCATAGCTGCTTTATTTGGTTTGCTTGCACTTAGAAAATTATTTGCATTTTCAACTCTAGAGATAATATAAAATCTAGTATAGTTACTTGGATGAGATTCAATACCAGCGGCTAAAACATTCATCTTATGATAAACAGCAGCAGGAGCTCCTGCAATAGCAGCTAAAGATTTATCATTTTGCTCTTTAATATACTTAACGGCACCTGCAGTATCATAAAATGGTAAAGCAGTAGCATTTGTGACTTCTTTTTTAAGATATTGAGCACATTGTGCTAAACCTTGAGGATGAGAGTATACTTTTTTAATATCTTCAATTTTTGCATCTGGCAACGCAATAAGGTTATGAATAATTCTAACATGTTGTTCGCCAATTACTAAAAGATCTGGATAACTAATTAAATTATCAATATTATCATTAAGAGTTCCACCTAAAGTATTCTCTACAGGAATCATACCATATAAGGCATCTCCTTTCATAACAGCTTCGAAAACGTCTTCAAAGGTTTCACAAGGTAAAACAGCTTTATCATCAAAGGTTTTTCTAACGGCTAATTCACTAAAAGCACCCCTTTCACCTTGGAACGCTATTTTGTCAGAACTCGAATAGACATTTTCTATATCAGTTAAACTTGATGGAATAGTTCTTGGTATTCTTTCTAAAGTTTTTCCGACTACAGTGGATAAAGACTGGACATCTCTCATCAACTTTTCAAATTGGGAAGGATATAAAGATTGAGGGCCATCACTTAAAGCATTTTCGGGTTTATTATGAACTTCCACCATTAAGCCATTTGCACCCGCTGCAACTAAGGCCAAAGACATTGGAGAAACCAAAGCTCTTATACCTGTTGCGTGACTGGGGTCCCCAATAACTGGTAAGTGTGTTAATTTTTGAACGATTGGAATTGCACTACAATCTAAAGTATTTCTAGTTGCTGTTTCAAAGGTTCTAATACCTCTTTCACAAAGAACAATTTGATCTGTTCCATTTGCCATTAAATATTCAGCTGCCATTAACCATTCTTCGATAGTTGCAGACAAACCTCTCTTAAGCAAAACAGGCATTTTTGTTTTTCCAACTTTTTTTAATAATTCAAAGTTTTGCATATTTCTTGCTCCAATTTGGAACATATCAATATATTTAGTCATCATTTCTACGTCAGCTGGAGAAACAACCTCTGTAGTTACAGGCATTCCATAAGTATCGCCTGCTTTTCTTAAATATTTTAGACCTTCTTCTCCTAAACCTTGGAAAGAATATGGAGATGTTCTTGGTTTAAATGCACCACCTCTTAATATAACAGCACCAGCTTCTCTAACTTGAGCAGCTATTGTCATTATTTGCTCTTCGGATTCAACTGCACAAGGTCCTGCCATAACTACAATTCTATGACCACCAATTTTAACATTACCAACTTGAACAATTGTATCTTCTTTTTTAAGTTCTCTTGAAGCAAGTTTATATGGTTTAGAAATGGGAACAACGGAAGAAACCCCTTCCATCTGTGCAACAATTCGATGGTCTATACTTGTTCTACCAACAGCACCAAGGACAGTTTCTTCTTGTCCCACGATTTCCTTAACCTTAAAGCCTTTTTGCTTTAGAAAATCTTTAATATCTTCTTTTTGGCTTGGTTTTATTTGTTTGTTTAATATTATAATCATGAAAAAACTTTATTCTCTATAATTAAAAAAATCAAGTAATAAAAAATAACTTTTATCTTGTTTAACAATTATTTATGTGTTAAAGAGTTATTATGAATGAAAAGTATTGGGACGACATATTTAGCAGTATGAAAAAAACAGTAGAAAGAGAAAGAGCTCCTCTTCCATCTGTTTCTGTTATTGCAATAAATACTAATAATAATCCTTTTTGTATTTTAGCTTCTACAATTATTTCTTTAAGAACAAAGGATAAAATAACTCTTGAAGCAAGTAATAGGTTATTTAGCCTAGTTACAAGTGCTAAAGAATTACTTGAAAGTGATAAAGAAAAGATTGAAAAAGCTATATATCCCTGTGCCTTTTATAAAAGGAAAACAGAAAGCTTATACAAAATTAGTCAAATATTAATAGAAAAATTCGAGGGTAAAGTACCTTCAACTTCTAAGCAATTATTAGAATTGCCTGGGGTTGGAATTAAAACAGCTAATTTAACTTTAAATTTAGCTTTTAACATCCAAGCTATTTGTGTTGACTGTCATGTCCACACAATAGCAAATAGGCTGGGATGGATTTGCACTAAAACAGCAGAAGAAAGTGAAAAGGAACTTCAAAAAGTAATGCCAAAAAAATATTGGATTGTTTTAAATGAACTATTAGTTTCTTATGGTCAAATTATCTGCACTCCAATTAGTCCTAAATGTAGCATTTGCAGAGAAAATAAGCATTGCCCTAAAATTGGTGTTATAAAATCTAGATAAATTATTAATCGAGAGTTTTGATAACTGAATATGCTACGACTTCGTATGGATGACTCTCTTTCATTGCTTTTACAACATCATTTATATATTTTTCTTCAACAACAAATTCAACTTTCCACTCCTCTTCTTTATGGATTTCTCCAACTTCACCCACAAAAGGATTCATCTTTTTTCCAGCTCTAAATTGCCCAATACCTTTACTTTGCCAACAACAATAATCATATCCGCCTATTTTTCCAGCTCCTGCTTCTAAAATAGCTGTTTTGACTTTTTCTAAATGTGTTGTTGGAATATACACTATTAAATAAAACATCTTGTAATTACTCCACTCTATTATTATATTATAGATATGATAAAAATGATTGTTTTTTTAGGCAACCCTGGTAAACAATATGAAAACACAAGGCATAATATTGGCTTTAGCTTGTGCGACTATATATATCATTATGCCACCTTTCAAAATAAATTCAATAGCCTTTTTGCAAATGAAAAAGGTATTAAAATATTAAAACCTCAAACATTTATGAATAATAGCGGACACTCTACTCAAGCTGCCATGAGTTATTTTTCCATAAACAGTGATGAAATACTTGTGGTTCACGACGATCTTGAACTTCCATTTGGAGAAGTTAAAGTTCAGCAAGGGGGAGGACTAAAAGGACACAATGGCTTAAAAAGTATAAAAAGCCACATTAAAAATGACAACTTTTTTAGATTACGCTTTGGGGTAGGAAGACCAAACCATAACAATGTATCTGCCTTTGTTTTATCAAATTTTGATATTGATGAAAGAGCAATTTTACCTATATATTTAGATAAAGCTTGTAAACTAATAGATAAAATAACATAATAAACTTATATTTTGCTTCTTTTTAATCATGTATTATTTTTCCATAATCTTAAAAAGGTTAATAAAAAAAGAAAAAATAGTATTATTTGAAAAGATAATTACACAAAGTATTATTTAACTACAAAAAACTATATGCTATACTTGATTTATCCAGGAGGAATTATGACTTCAAGAGATTTTAGAGTTTCTAACATTGTTAGAAGCGAAATAAAAGATTATTCAATCTTTTTTCAAACCGACAGCCCTATTAATTCATTTTACAAACAGGCTCAAGACTTGTCTTATAAATATAATACAAACACAAAAATTAATGACTATATTAGTGCTTCAAGGCTAAACGCTTGTGCTATATTACACGTACTTTATCAAAATTTAATTAGTCAATATTTACAAAATAATGATTCTAGCTTTTTTTCTCGTATGATTCCTTTGGTTTCAAAAAACAAATCAGTCAATAAAGTTCTAGCCTTTTATTCTAAAGAGTTTCCGTCCCCTTTACTTAGCTCTGATGAATTCTCAATGGACTATTATACAGAAGAAACTGCTAGAGGATTCTTTGTTCATCGTGTAATGACACATAATCCAGCTTTAATTAAAGCTGTAAGACCTTTAATATATAGAGATGAACTAAAATTCCCTCCAGCAACTAAAGCATTTTCTGCAATAATGGGAGAATTTGCTAATAAAAGTCCTAAAGTTGACGGTAGTGATGAAGATTTATTTTCATTTTTATTAACACCCGCTCTTTTACATCCCGATTCACTAACAAGCCAAATTTCCTTTATTTTAGAAGATTGGTCTCATTTATTATCTGATGAATTAAAAGTTAATTTAATCAAAGCTATTGATTTAACAAAAGAAGAAAACAAACCTGTTTTCTTTGATAATAATGGTGGTGGCAATGCTGAAACCTTTGTACCAGATTATTCAATGTTTGATAGTGATGTTGACGCTTTCACCGATGACAGGAACTGGATGCCAAATGTAGTAATGATAGCTAAAAGCACTTTGGTTTGGCTAGATCAATTATCAAAATATTATAAAAGAGATATTAAAACTTTAAATCAAATTCCAGATCAAGAACTTGATAATTTAAGACAAAGAGGGTTTAGTGCTCTTTGGTTAATAGGGCTTTGGCAAAGAAGTGATGCTAGTAAAAAAATTAAAAACCTTTGTGGCAATCCAGAAGCAGAAGCTTCAGCATATTCACTAAAAAATAATCAAATTTCAGAATCAATTGGTGGTTGGTCAGCCTTAGTTAACTTAAAAGAAAGATGTGAACAACGCGGTATTAGATTAGCCTCAGATATGGTTCCTAACCATACTGGAATAGATAGTGATTGGGTTATGGATAAACCTAATTTATTTGTTCAACAGTCTTATCCTCCTTTTCCTTCCTACTCTTATAATGGTCCAAATTTATCAACAAACCCTAATGTTGAATTAAAAATTGAAGATCATTACTTTGATCAAAGTGATGCTGCTGTAACATTTAAAAGATGGGATAAAAGAACAAATGAAACATCCTATATGTTCCATGGAAATGATGGTACATCAATGCCATGGAATGATACTGCGCAACTTGATTTCTTAAATCCTTTGACAAGAGAAGCTGTTTTTCAAGAAATTAGACATGTAGCACAAAACTTTTCAATCATTCGTTTTGATGCAGCAATGACTTTAGCAAAAAAACATATTCAAAGACTTTGGTATCCTAAACTTGGCCATGGCGGAGATATTGCAGGAAGAACTATTTATAGTATGAGCGATAGTGAATTTAACCAAAGAATTCCAAAAGAGTTTTGGAGAGAAGTAGTAGACAGAATGGCTGAAGAACTTCCAGACACACTCCTTTTAGCAGAAGCCTTTTGGATGATGGAAGGATATTTTGTTAGAACTCTTGGTATGCATAGAGTATATAATAGTGCTTTTATGAATATGTTAAAAAATCAAGAAAATAACAAATATATTGCTTCAATTAAAAAAACTTTAGAATTTGATCCTGAAATCTTAAAAAGATATGTAAACTTTATGAGTAACCCGGATGAAGAAACAGCTATTGGCCAATTTGGTGATGGAGATAAATATTTTGGTGTCTGTACTTTACTCTCAACTATGCCAGGCCTTCCAATGTATGGTCATGGTCAACTTGAAGGATTAAAAGAAAAGTATGGAATGGAATATAGTAAAGCTTACTGGGATGAATGGCCAAGTGATTACTTAATTGGAGAACACCATAAAAGGATTTTCCCTTTACTAAAATTAAGATACCTTTTCAGTGGTATTGAATATTTTAATATTTACAATTTATCAAACAATGGCAACACAAATGATTCTACTTTTTGTTATTCAAATGGAACAAAAGAAGAGAAAACTATTGTTTTTTATAATAATCAATATGAAAGTGTTGAAGGGTATATTAAATCTTCTGCTCCAAAATTAGATAAGCAAATAAATAAAAAACAGATTTCTTCTATTGCTGAAAACCTAAATTTATCATTCAGTGGTAAAACTTTCTTGGTATATAAAAACTTTAATGATGGTTTAACTTATCTAATGCCCTCACTAAAAATCTATGATGAAGGTCTTTGGATACATCTAAATGGATATGAAACTAAAGTTTTGCTTAACATTCGAGAAGTTAAAGATATTGATGGCGCTTATAGCCGATTATATTCGTATCTTTCTCAAAGAGGCGTAGAAGATATTGATTTAGCAATCTCAGCTATGAGATTACATCCTATTTACAAAGCTTTAGATAATCTAAGATCTCCTTCTTTACTAAAAAGATTAGAAGAAATTACAAAAGGTTTATCAACAAGTTCTTTAAATAAAAAAATGATTTTGCAAATAGCCCAACTTTATTCCACTCTTCCTGTTTCTTACGAGAAAATAAGTGATCTAACTAAAACTTATCTTTCTAACAAACCCAGAGTGATTGAACCAGCTAATTTGCTAAAAGCATTTGAAAATTTCTCGCAACTATTTGAAAAAAATCTAATTTTAACTAATTGTGGATATTCAATGGATGAACTTCCTTTAATTATTGCCTCAAGTTTGTTTGTTTACCCTTTTATTAATGCTAAAAGTACAATAGAAGAAGTAAATAAACTAAGTAAAAAATTATTAATTTCTTTTTTCTATAAAGATGTTATTAAAAAATTGGAACTAAATAAAAATGAACAACAAAGAGTTGTTGATGGTATCTCAGTATTTTTATCCTCATATAAACTTATTGAAAAAGACCCAATTATTAATTTTAAAGCTTTATTTGAAAAAAACTTTATTAAAAAATATACTTTATGTAATGAATACAAAAATATTACTTGGTACAAAAAGGAAGCCGTTCAAGAACTAATAGTATTAAGTGCAATTTCAATTGCTTTATTCTCAACAGAGAAATTTGATATTGATAATTACATTTCAACATTATTAAAAGCAGAAGGTTTAGCAGAATATAAACTACAAAATTTCCTTGATAGTATTTAATAATATAGGAGACTCTATAATTAAAGAGTCTCCTTAATTTTTTATTGTCTCTTATACATTAAAAATAATATAAGTTATCTTATACGTATAGTTTTTTTCCCTTTTTTAAAGGTGATAAAATTGTCAACAATCTTACACTATATATTCTTATTATCCTTGTCCAGTTGTGGCATAAATGTGAAAAAACAATTGCTATAATGCTTATTTAATTGACTTGTATTGAATGTTACGGTAATCTAATTATATGAAAACTTGGATTACATATTTAGTAGCAATCTTTATGGGTTTGGCTACAACTTTACTTTTAGGTCAATTCGATACCTATATTATTTTTATTCAATCTTTTTCCTCATTGGTTATCCAATTTGGAGGTTTTGTTTTATTCCCAATTGTTTTAATAACTTTTACTTCTGGGATAGCTTCATTGAGAAAAGATGGAATGGGTGGGCGATTAGCTGCATCAACTTTTGTTTGGACTATTTTATCCTCATTAGTTTTATCCCTAGCCGGTGTTGCACTTTTCTCGTTATTTCCAATTTCTTTTCCTGCGTCCTCAAGCGCTGGAGCCTCAACAGGTGCAGTAATTGAATATATTGAAACTTCTATCGAGGTAATGAAACAAGCTTTAATTCCTGTAAATCCTTTTTACTCAATGGCTGCTTCTCAAAACTTTTTAGCACCAATTGTATTTATTGCCTTCTTGTTTGGTTATTTCTTAAAACCTTCAAGTGATGTTTTAAAACCTGCCTATGTTACTGTAAATTCATTTAGTGAAGTAATGTATAAAATAAGTAGAGCTTATGCTCTCTTTGGTTTTGCCTTTGTTTATATTATAACAGCGTCATTCTTTGCAGTACTACAAGATGAGGCAACTGTTTTTGTAGCTCCATCTTTTGTCCTTGCTCTAATAGCAATTACTTTAATTGCAATTCTAGGAATACTTCCTCTAATTTTTGCCATAACAACAGGTTTTAAAGAAAACCCATATAAAATAATATACAGGTCCCTAGCTGCTGCAATTGCAGGTCTGTTTTCAGGAAATATATTTTTTGCAACTCCTATAAACTTTTCACTATCAAGAATGAATCTTGGTGTACAAAAAAGAGTCTCTTCAACTTCTATTTCATTAACAACAATTTTTGCTAGAGGTGGAAGCGCAATGGTTGCTTCATTTACGATAGCTTCTCTTTTGTATGCAACAACAGGAGTGGCCCCAAGTATTTCTCTATCTATATTTATTGCTTTGTGTACAGCTTTTGTTTCTTTCTTTAGTAGTATGTTTTTAGGCTTTGAAGTTTTCTTTATTACATATTTCACACTAAAAATTCTAGCTATTGATTTACATACTGCTGAAATGTCTCTTGTTGGAATTCTTCCTCTTCTTTGTGGTCTAGGTACAATGATAGATGTTCTTATTGGATCTTTCACTTCAGCAACTGCAAATATTTGGATTTTACATAAAGAAAAAGGACTCTCTCAATTAGTACATGTCCCATATGATAATATGCTTTAATCCTTTTCTCAAAGAATAAAAAGGCTTTTGATTTGCAAAAGGGCCCTCTTATTATATAATTAGAAAAGAGGAAAACATGAAAAAAAATTACCAATATTTTTTAGTATCACTACAAGGAATAATTTCATTATTTTTTATTCTTTGTATAGGTTTCTCTTTTGTAGAAGCTTTAAGATTTAATCTTAATATTGATTCTCTAACATTTAATTTCTTTTCAATCATTATCCAATTATTGACATATATGTTTTTAGCTATAGGTTTATGTCAAATGAATGAGCCCCGAAGATGGGGAGATTCCCCCTTATTACACTATGTGCTATTAACCTTATCAATAGATGGAATTATAGTATTACCAACTTTATATTTAACTACAAATATATATTTACTCTCACCTATATTAATAGGTAAAATTCATCTTTTTTCTATTATTTCATCCACATTCTTTTTAATTTTATGTGGTATTAATCAAAAAGAAACAAATAAAAAAACTAGTAATCAAACGGTTTTCTTTACCTTCAGTTTGTCCTTAATCTTTACTTATCTAATTAAAATAAATAGCCCAACCACTACAGAACCTTTAAAGATGATCATAGCAAGCCCATTATTAAATATATTTTTTATAATTTTTACAATTATTGCTGTATTAAGTTTTATTCCATCCTACTTAAAAGATAAAACAACTCACAATAAACTTAAAACATTTTCATATATATTATTTACCATAGCTTTAAGTGTATTACGATATAGTCTTAATTTAAATTTTATTGTATTAATAGTTACTTTAGTTCTACTTGTTGCAAGTACAGTTTCACTGATAATAAATATGAAATCCTATTCAATATAAAAAAGAGAAAGGAATAATTATGTCTATCCTTTCTCTTATATTTTTATAAATTATAAATAACAATCTATTACTATTTTACACTTATAATAGACTTATCATAATCATCTGGTGCATCAAAACCTAAGAAATTCATAATTGTTGCAGGAATTGAACTAATACCTAAGTCTTCGTTTAATTTTTTATCATATTCGCCTTTATACTCAGGATCAACAATAATACAAGGAACAGGATTTAATGAATGAGAGGTTTTAGCTTTTGGAGTTCCGTTCTCTTTTATACTTACATCACCTTTCTTTGAATGTTCAAACATATCATCAGCATTTCCATGATCAGCGGTAACTATCATTACACCGCCTGTAGCATCAAGAGCTTTTTTGATTCTACCAATTTGTAAATCCATTGCTTCCATTGAACAAATAACAGCTTCATAATTACCTGTATGTCCTACCATATCTCCATTAGGGAAATTAAGTTTTATTAAATCCCAAGAACCTTCATTAATCTCTTTTATAACTCTGTCAGCTATATCAGCACATTTCATCCAAGGTCTTTGTTCAAAAGGAACAACATCTGAAAGCACTTCAGCATATTCTTCTAACTTTTCATCAAACTTACCAGATTTATTTCCGTTAAAAAAATAAGTTATATGGCCAAATTTTTGGGTTTCTGAAATAGAGAATTGTTTCATATTTGATGCACACAAGTATTCTGCCATTGTTCTATCAATAGAAGGAGGTGTTACCAAGTACTGCTCTGGAACGTGTAGATCACCATCATATTCCATCATACCTGCATATTCTACTTTAGGATAACGCTTTCTATCAAATTCACTTAACTCTTTAGCCTCAAAAGCTTTTGTTATTTCTAAGGCTCTATCCCCTCTAAAATTAAACAATATAACACTATCATTGTCTTCAATTGTTCCGATAGGTTTATTATTTTCTTCAATAACAAATGGAGGTAAATCTTGATCAATAGCACCAGTTTCTTCTCTAAGTGTTTCAATAGCTTGGTGAGCTGATTCAAATTTTCTACCTTCACCTAAAACGTGGGTTTCCCAACCTTTTTTAACCATATCCCAGTTTGCATTATATCTATCCATTGTGATTACCATACGTCCACCACCTGAAGCAATTCTTGCATCAAAACTTTCATCAGAAAGGTCTGCTAAAAACTTTTCAAAGGGATCAAAATAATCTAGAGCACTTGTCTCTCCAACATCACGGCCATCTAATAAAGCATGAACTCTAACTTTAGAAACACCATCTTGTTTTGCTTTTTCAATCATTGCTTTTAAAGTATTAACATGAGAGTGAACATTACCATCAGATAGCAATCCAATAAAATGTAATGTTGTTTTATTAGTCTTTGTATTATTAGTTAATTTTTTCCAAGTATCACCAGTAAACATGTTTCCACTTGAAATAGACTTAGCAACTAGTTTAGCACCTTGAGCAAAAACTCTACCACAACCCATTGCATTGTGACCAACTTCACTGTTTCCCATATCATCATCTGAAGGTAATCCAACAGCAACGCCATGAGCTTTTAATTTTGTCCAAGAATTTTCTTTATATAGATTATCTAATATTTCAGTATGCGCTGCATCAACAGCATCGCCTGCCTTGTATTTACCAAAACCAACACCGTCCATAATTACAAGAACAACAGGTCCTTTTCGGCTTATTTTACCATTTTTGTTTAAGGCTTTTACCATTTTATATTTCTCCTAATTTTTGTATTGATAATTATTTACTTATTTTTATAGATTAAGATTACTACAATAATTACCCTTTAGTAAAGCTTCCAAAATTGAAGCTCTATAATTTAAAAACTATAGTTTTAACTATTTTGTAATCCTTAAAGTTGCTTTCTTTAAATAATCTAAAGCTTCTTTATCTACCAAATCTTTTAACTCTTCATAAACCCAATTATGATAAGAATTAATATATTGTAATTCTATATCATTAAGTAAAGCAATATCTATTAACCTTAGCTCATAAGGACATATTGTAAGTATTTCAAAGTTTAAAAACTGACCAAATTCTGTTTTAACATTATTTTGCACAGCAATCAAATTTTCTATCCTTATACCATGTCTTCCTTCTTTATAAATGCCTGGTTCATCACTGAGAACCATACCTTTTTGAAGTGGATAATCATTTACAACTTGTGAAATTTTTTGTGGTCCCTCATGTACATTTAATCTATGACCTACACCATGACCGGTTCCATGGAAATAGGTTTGTCCATAATTCCATAAAAATTGTCTAGCAAGAATATCTAAATGATGGCCTTTGGTTCCTTGTGGAAAGCTTTGTAAAGCTAAGGCTATATGGCCTTTTAAAACCAAAGTATAATCTCTTATTTCTTCCTCACTTGCTTCACCAAATAATAAAGTTCTTGTTATATCGGTAGTTCCACTCTCATAGCAACCACCACTATCTAATACTAGTAAACCATTTGCTTTTACTACTTTAGAACTTTCTTCACTAACACTATAATGACAAATTGCTCCATTTTCTTTAAATCCAGATATTGTATTAAAAGATAAACCCAAGCATTCTTTGTTTCTAAGTCTTTGCACTTCAATTTTATCGACCAAGCTAAGTTCAGAATATTCACCCTTATCAAAATCCAAGGTTGCTAAAAAATTAACCATAGCTACACCATCTAATAGGTGAGCACGTCTCATTCCATCAAGTTCTGTTTCATTTTTACAAGCTTTTAATCTTGTTGTAACTTCTAATTCATCAACAATAGTTATATTTAAATCTTTAATTACTTTTTCAAAAAGTGTATTTACTTTTTTCTCATTAATTAAAAGAGTTTTATCCTTTTCGATAATCTCGCCTAGTTTTGAAACAACCTCTTCATAAGGATATATTTCAACATCTTTTTTAACCTTTTCTAAAAGATCTTTGTCGAATCTTTTATCACTGGTAAATAAATATGCCTTTTCTTTTGTAACTAATAAATAAGCAATAAAGACAGGGGTATAATCAATATCACTTCCTCTTAGACTAAGAGTCCAGGCAATATCATCTAGTGAAGCAATAAAAGCATAATCAGCTTTTTTTTCACCCAAATAGATTCTTATCATATTTAACTTTTGGCCTCTAGAAAAACCTGTTAAATTAACATCCATTTCAACAACAGGGCTTTCTGGAATAAGGGCTCTATCTTCCCAAACTTCATTTAAAAAATCTTCCGTTACTACTATCTCTACATTTTTACAATCTTTTTGAAATTGTTTTTTCTCATCAATCATCAATGTATCTTTTGAAAA
>Ga0307991_1000868_pt1 | contig 21866 bp, 19 predicted proteins | sample EllFjometagen131_FD_203146 | JGI IMG/M metagenome (GOLD analysis project Ga0307991, IMG submission 203146) | Marine microbial communities from Ellis Fjord, Antarctic Ocean - #131 | ecosystem: Environmental > Aquatic > Marine > Unclassified | place: Southern Ocean | collected 2014-10-08 | reverse complement strand
ATTTTCAAAACTGGTAAAATTATTGGTTGTAACTAACATAAAAGCACCAATAACAAATCCAATGCCTTTTACAGATTGTGACATTTCAAAGTTCTTCTTAACTTTCTCGTCTGTATTTATCAAACCAATTAATTGTTTTTCTATTTCCTTTATTTGTTTCTCTTTCTCTCTTATTTGTTGAGATATCTGATTTGATATTTTAATTAACCCACTAACTTTTTGATATTCTTTATGACTTTTTAAACTATTTTTTAATGATGTCCTAATTTTTACCATTTGTTCCCTATAAGCAAGGCTTTGTTTTATTTTAATCATTAAGGTTGAAGGAAGTTCAAATAGTTTAAGTTTTTCAATATGAGTATATGCATAATCTGCTATTCTTCGTGCATCAATACGATCGTTTTTACCTCTTGCCATTCCCATACTCCTTTTTATTTTTAAGCCGGATTCTACACAGTAATCCATATCCTTTTGACTTAACCAAGCAAATAACAACAAACCATATGTCCCCGTATGCTCCATACATGTCAGACATTCCTTAAGGTCTACTTTCTCATTTAAAAGCCAACTATAAAGACTCTCAAATCCATTGAAATTGTTAGCTACTTTTTTATCTTTAAAAGTACCATAACTTGATTTATGAATTAAACTCAAATCTAAAGTGTCTTTAGAAATATCAATTCCTAAATAATATTTTTTACTTTTTAATTCATTCATAATAATTTATTTTTAAGATTAGGATGGTTACTAAACTAAAACCTTTAATAAGTCTTTAACTTAAAATTCTAAATGGTTAATGTAACCTCTGAGTTAGTATTGGACTAATACGAAGGATGATTCTTTATCACGCAATGACATAGTTCACCAATACTTTCTTCCTAAATGTTATTACAAATTTAAAAAATTACTAATTCACAATAGAACACCTTTTTTATTATTATTTTAATTTACTTTGCAAATCTAAAGGCAATGACGTTTTTTCATAGCGAGTATTGTGCTTAATCAGACTAAACTCCAAAGCAAATTCAACCCAACGTCATTGCGAGCAAAGCGAAGCAATCTCTTTGAATTAGCTCCGCAATAAACTTCAACAGATTGCTTCAGTCGTTCCTCCTTCGCAATGACTTTTTGTTATAGCTTTTTAATTCGGAAGACTGTTAGAAGGGAAGTATGTAATATGGTGTAAAATTAGAAAAAAATATAATTATTTCTTTTTAAAGTTCATAGAAACAATTGAATTTCCCCACATTTTCATAAAATTTTAAAAAAAAATAAAAAAAATTCAAGCAACCCTAAGTCCTATTTTTCAGCCTTATAAATAATTATAAATCATATAAATTAAATAAAGAAGAAAAAAAACATCGGATAAAGGAAAATAGTATTATCTTTGCACTTTATATAAATTATATTAATAATACAATGAAAAAAGGAACAGTAAAATTTTTTAACGAATCAAAAGGATTTGGATTCGTAATCGATGATGAATCCAAAAGTGAATACTTTGTACACGTATCCGGTCTTATTGACCAAGTTCGTGAAGGTGACACAGTAGAATTTGAATTAAAGGAAGGCAAAAAAGGATTAAATGCAGTAAATGTAAAAGTAATCTAATTAAAATCTTTCTTTAAAAAAGATCTCAGGAAGTCTGTTTTTTAACAGACTTTTTTTTATGTCTTTTTTTTCTTGAACCAGCTACTATTAAAAATGATTTGTTAAAATCAAATAAGGATGATATAGGGATCTGTTTTATGGGATGAAATGTTTCAGAGTGGCTTAAAGAATCATATCAGGAAAACTGGAATCCAATATTTACAAAACGTCAACAATTATTGAAAACTTTTCAAGGAAAAGACACCGAAATTCTTTCTCAAATTGAAATGTATTATAATGAAAGAAATGCTAAAGATGGAAAACTAGTAAGAGTCTCAAATTGGTGGGACGAAAGATATTCAAACAAATTAGGAAAAAACGTTGAAGGCATGAATGCGAAATTATTTGTTAGCCCTGACAGTACACATTGCACTCTTGGGTTTAGGTATGTTATTCATGTTAGTGCAATAGAGTAATTTAAAAATTAATTCTACTTTTGATATAAAATAGATTAACTTTGTAATTAGAATTAAATTAAAATGGTTTATCGAAAAAAAATACTATTAGCCTTAATTGAAGAGTTTGGGGGAGAACTCAGTCCAACAGATTTGCAAAAACTTCTTTTTATTCTTTCTGATAAACAAATTGACAGTAAATTCGATTTTGTTCCTTACAAATTTGGCTGTTTTAGTTTTCAAGCAATGGCTGACAAAAACAATCTGATTAAGGAAGGATATTTAGAAAACACTAAAAATTGGAAAACAATTATTACGAATGCTAATTATATTGATACTCTAAAAGATGATGATAAGAAAAGCATCCAGAAACTAAAATTACAATATAAAAACGCTTCTACGAATGATTTAATCAGATATGTTTATTTAAATTATCCCTATTTTGCAATTAATAGTGAAATTGCTCACAAACATTTATCATCAAATGAATTAAAATTAATAGAAAAATTTAGGCCCAAAGATTCAAATGAAAGTTTATTCACTATTGGATATGAAGGAAGAAGTCTTGAAAAATATTTGAATATTCTTATAAAGGAAAACATTAAAGTTTTATGTGATGTAAGAAAAAATCCTTTAAGCAGAAAATATGGTTTTGCTAAGAAAACTTTACAAAATGCATGCGAATCAGTAAACATTAAATATATACATTTACCTGAACTTGGAATTGTTAGTGATAAAAGAAAAAATCTAAAAAGTCAAGCTGATTATGATAGTCTATTTATTGACTATGAAAAAACCGTTCTACCAAATCAAAACAAAGCGATTCAACTTATATATGATTTACAAAAGAATTATGGAAGAGTCGCATTAACCTGTTACGAGGAAATGCCCAAACAATGTCATAGAACAAGAGTCGCTAATGTCGTTCATAATTTAGAAAACTCCATTCCGTTGAAACATCTTTAAATGGCAAAAAAGAAAATCCTAATAACAGTTAAAACATATCCAACCATCTCTGTTAATCATGGAGATGAAATTGTTTGTACTGCCGGATTTGATGAAGAAGGAAATTGGATTAGAATCTACCCTGTTCCTTATCGGAAATTGGATTATCATTTACAATACAAAAAGTATCAATGGATTGAAATGGATTTAGTCAAAAATACGAATGACTTTAGACCTGAATCCTACAGACCAATAGATATTGAAAAAACTAATTTAATCATCTTACATGAAAAAATTGGAACTAATGATAATTGGGCTTATCGAAAACAACTTGTATTAAATAAAGTATATACAAATATTTCTGAATTAATTATCGAAGCCCAATCTAAAGACAAATATACTTCTTTAGCAGTTTTTAAACCAACAACTATAAAGGACTTTGTAATTAGACCTGCTTTAAGGGATTGGAATAATAAGCAGAAAGCAGCATTACAACAACAAAACCTTTTTGAAGAAAGAAATAGTTTTAATGTTGTTAGGAAAATACCCTTTAAATTCAGCTATATATTTGAAGATATTAATGGACAAGAATGTACTTTGATGAATGAAGATTGGGAACTTGGAGCTTTATTTTGGAAATGCTTGAAAAAACATAATGGGGATGAGAATGCTGCCTGTGCAGATGTTAAAAAGAAATATTTTGATGATTTTGCACTAACGAAAGATTTATACTTTTATCTTGGTACAACAAAATTACATCAACTAAGAGCTCCAAATCCATTTATAATAATTGGAACATTCCATCCAAAAAAAGAATATCAAACGAAGCTTTGCTTTTAGTTATTGTTAAAGCTGATTTTATAATATTATTCACACATTCACCCAAATCCCACATATAAAATAATAATCAAAATAAAACATTGTCGCTTAATACTTTTAACTATTTTTGCACGCCAATTTTAAAAGGACTAACAAATTATGGATATAAGAAATATCGCAATTATTGCTCACGTTGACCATGGAAAAACAACTATGGTTGACAGAATACTTTATCAGGTAAACATGTTCAGGGATAATCAAGAAGTTCAGGATTTGATTCTCGATTCAAATGATTTGGAACGAGAGAGAGGAATAACAATTTTATCGAAAAATGTTTCAGTAAGATATAAAGACACAAAAATTAATATTATCGACACTCCCGGACACTCTGATTTTGGAGGAGAAGTTGAAAGAGTTTTAAATATGGCTGACGGAGTACTTTTGATTGTCGATGCTTTTGAAGGTCCTATGCCACAAACACGATTTGTTCTGCAAAAAGCATTAGAACTTGGTTTAAATCCCATTGTTGTTATTAACAAAGTTGACAAACCAAATTGTAATCCCGAAGAAACAAATGAAGCTGTTTTTGAACTTATGTTTTCGCTGGATGCTACCGATGAGCAACTAAGTTTTCCAACTGTTTTCGGTTCTTCGAAACAAGGATGGATGGGACCCGACTGGGATAAACCAACAAATGATGTTACTTATTTATTAGATACTATTGTTGATTATTTTGAACCACAAAAAATCAATCCGGGAACATTGCAATTACAAATTAGTTCATTGGACTATTCATCATATACCGGAAGAATTGCTGTTGGAAAAGTTCACAGAGGAAGTATTAAAATGGGTGATCAGGTTTCAGTTGTGCAGAGAAATGGTCATAATCATAAATCTGTAGTAAAAGAACTTTATATTTTTGAAGGACTGGGAAAAGAAAAAACTAAAGAAGAAGTTAAATCAGGAGAAATAGTAGCTATAATGGGACTTGAAAATTTTGACATCGGTGACACTGTTGCTGATTTTGAAAACCCCGATGCTTTAACTCCTATCTCTGTAGATGAACCTACAATGAGTATGCTTTTCACCATTAACAACTCTCCTTTTTTCGGGAAAGAAGGAAAATATGTTACATCAAACCGTGTTAGAGAAAGATTATTTAAAGAAACTGAAAAGAACCTTGCACTTAGAGTGGAAGAAACAAATTCTCCCGATAAATTGATGGTTTTTGGAAGAGGTATTCTTCATTTATCAATTTTAGTGGAAACCATGAGAAGAGAAGGTTATGAATTTCAGCTCGGTCAGCCAAAAGTTGTTATTAAAGAAATTGACGGATATAAACATGAGCCTGTTGAACTTTTATACATTAATGTTTCTGAAGAATTTTCGGGGAAAGTAATTGAAATCATTACTAAACGAAAAGGTGACATAATAAATATTGAAACTAAGAATGACAGGATTAATCTTGAATTCAAAATTACTGCAAGAGGTTTGATTGGGCTTACTAATCCAATTTTAACAGCAACCGAAGGCGAAGCTGTAATTTCACATAGATTTAAAGCTTATGAGCCATGGAAAGGTGAAATAATTAAAAAAAGAAATGGTGCTTTAATAGCTATGGAAGCAGGAACGTCTATTGCTTACTCAATTGACAAACTTCAGGACAGAGGCAAATTCTTTGTTGAACCAAATGATGAAATTTATGCAGGGCAGGTGATTGGTGAAAGCACAAGGCAGGATGATTTGGTTATCAATATAATTAAAACAAAAAAACTAACAAATATGCGTGCTTCCGGCTCAGATGATAAAGTAACAATGGCTCCTGCAGTAAAATTCTCCTTGGAAGAAGCAATGGAATATGTTGGAGAAGATGAATATGTTGAAATTACTCCAAAATCTATTCGTTTAAGAAAAATAGTGCTTAGTGAGCTCGAAAGAAAAAGAATGAGAAAGTCGTAAGGGAATTTATTTCAAGATTGTAAAATACTTGGATAAATAGTCAAATTCAACATCGAAGTTTAGTACCACAATTCTTGCAATACACCGCATCGTCATCATGATTTTCGAGGTTACAATTCGAACAAACCTGAGTGTTTGTGATTTGTTTTTTCACTTTAGTCATTTCAACTGTTAATATTCCTGTTGGCACAGCAATAATAGAATAACCTAAAATCATTATCATTGAAGCAATAGCCTGACCAAATACAGTTCCCGGAGCAATATCACCATAACCAACAGTTGTAAGTGTTACAATTGCCCAGTAAATACTTCGCGGAATACTTGTAAATCCTGTTTCAGGTCCTTCGATAAGATACATTAAAGAGCCCATTATTACAACAATAGTAAAAACAGCTCCTAAAAAAACTCCAATTTTATGACGGCTTTCTTTAAGCGAAATCATAAGATAATTTGAAGCTCCAATAAATCTTACAAGTTTTAATACTCTGAAAATTCGTAATAATCGCAAAACGCGAATTACTACTAAATACTGACTTCCAAGAAGTATCAAGCTAAGATAAGTTGGAATAACTGCAAGCAAATCAATAATACCAAAAAAACTAAAAATATATTTTGATGGTTTGCCTGTTGTAATTATTCTTAGAATATATTCGATAGTAAACAATATTGTGAAAACCCATTCTGCAATAAGAAGAAATTCACCAATTTTTATATTTATGCTTTTAACACTATCAAGCATTACAATAATAACACTTGCCAAAATAAAAATCAGCAATGCTACATCGAAAGCTTTTCCGGCAGAAGTATCAGCTTCAAATATTATATCATGAAGCTTTAATCTCCAGCCTTGAATAGGTTTTATGTCATTTTTATTTTCTTTCATAATGTAATTAAATAAGCATTGTCAAAGATATTGATTTTTTTCACAACGAAAAAAAGCATTTTTTTATCTTGTAAACTCCTGTCATATAGGATTGCCTGTCTAAAATATAAAAAGACACTTTAATAATTACACGGTTAAAATATACTATATTTAAATATTTTCGTAAATAATTGAAATTTAATGACAAATATCAAAATTAAAAGACGAAATTTGCAAACTTTTTCACAAACATAATATAATGAAATCATTTACAGAAATTGGATTAAACAATAATTTATTAGAAGCAATTAACAAATTAGGTTTTGAAGAACCAACCCCTATTCAGGCTAAAACAATCCCTCATTTACTAAGCTCAGATAAAGACATGATTGGTCTTGCACAAACAGGAACTGGAAAAACAGCTGCTTTTGGATTGCCTGCCTTACATTTAACAAATATCGAAGATAAAAGAACTCAAACATTAGTTCTTTGTCCTACTAGAGAGCTTTGCATGCAAATTACAAAGGACCTCAAAACATATGCTGAAAACATAAGAGGAATTGGAATTGTAGCAGTTTACGGTGGAGCAAGTATTGATACTCAAATTAATGCTTTGAAAAGAGAAGCTCAAATTGTTGTTGGAACGCCGGGAAGAATAAAAGATTTAATTAATCGCAGAAGATTAATGCTGGGGAATGTGGAGCGTGTTGTTCTTGACGAAGCTGATGAAATGCTTTCAATGGGATTTCAGGAAGATTTGGATGAAATTTTATCTAAGACTTCTGACACAAAACAAACACTATTGTTCTCTGCAACTATGTCGAAAGAAGTTTCGAAAATTACAAAAAAATACATGAGCGATGCTGTTGAAATTTCAGTTGCTGCTATTAATACCGGTGCTGATAATGTTAAGCATTTATATTATATGGTTCAAGCCAGAGACAAATATGAAGTGCTGAAACGGATAGCTGATATTAATCCGAAAATTTATGGGATAGTATTTTGTCGCACACGAAGGGAAACAAAAGAAATTGCAAACAAACTAATGACTGACGGTTATAATGCTGACGCATTACATGGCGATTTATCACAACCCCAACGCGATGAAGTTATGGGCAGATTCAGACAAGGTCAATTACAATTATTAGTTGCCACCGACGTAGCTGCTCGTGGTCTCGATGTTCACGACCTTACGCATATCATCAACTTCAATTTGCCTGATGATTCTGAAATTTATATCCATAGAAGTGGAAGAACCGGAAGAGCCGGAAAAAGCGGAACTTCGATTGCAATTATACACTCACGTGATGGTAGAAGAATTAGAGAAATTGAGAAATTAGCCGGAATCAAATTCACAAAAGAACTTGTCCCGAGTGGCAAAGACATTTGTTCAAAACAATTATATTCTCTTATTGATAGAATTGAAAAAGTTGAAGTCGATGAAAAACAAATCGAGCCTTTTTTATCTACTATTTACCAAAAACTGGAATGGTTGAGCAGAGAAGAACTTATCAAACATTTTGTTTCTTCTGAATTTAATCGATTCTTATCCTATTACAAAAACGCTAAAGACATGAATTTTGTTGAACGCGATAGAGACAGGAATGATAATAGGAGAGATTGGAAAGAAAACAGAGGAGACCGTAAAGATAATAGAGGAGAAAGAAAAGACTATAGAAGAGACAGGAATGATAGAGAAGACAGACATGAAAACAAGGGAGAATGGAAAGACAAAAGAAGAGCATCAACAGGGTTTTCAAGACTATTTATTAATGTGGGTGAAAAAAACAACTTAAATCCTGCAAGTTTAATTGGATTGGTTAACGATGGTTTAAGGTCAAGAGATGCAGAAATTGGCAAAATTGACATCTTAAGAAATTTCTCATTCTTTGAAGTTGAAGAAGGTGTTTCTAACCAACTTATCAATTCCTTGAAAGGAAAAGAGTTTGAAGGGATAAAACTATCAGTAGAACTTTCACAAGAAAAACCTTCGTTTTCTCCATCCCCAAAAAGTAAACCTTCATGGCAGAAGAGAGATTTCGGAAACAATAAACCTGACTGGAAGAAAGATAAAGACAGACGCAGTGGAAACAGCAGAAGCGGTGGTAGTAGTAACAGAAGCGGTGGAAGCGACAGTAGTCGTAAAAATTACAGGAAAAAGTAGTGCTACACTTTATTTACATTTATATTAATGGATAAAATGAATTACCGGATCAAATGGATCTAGTATTTGAATATAATCTTTACAAGGTATGTACTTTATTGACATATCAAAATAATCATCATCATAATTATCATCATAAATTGCTACAAAAGAGCCATTAAGTTTAATCTGTGAATCAACAATTAGTTCATAATGTAATAATCCATTATTTGGTAAATTGTTTTCATTATAATTACTATAAAATCCATCCCACTCATTTTGATAGTCATCAAAATATGCAATTTGCATTTTAAATCTATCATAAATTGTTAACTTTATGCTACTACAATCATGTAAATTCTTAATATGAAATATATCATTAAGTCCATCACCGTTGGGGGTAATTGCATCGGTGAATCCTAAATGCAGAGTTAATATAGAAGAGTCGTAGTCTATTATATTGAACGAATAATCAGGATGATTATCTACAGCTATACAAATATCCTGACTAAATTTGAATTTAATAGGTTCTTCTTTATGACAGGAAATAATAAAAATTAATAAAATAAACAATGGATAAATCTTTTTCATAATAGTAATTTTAAATTAAACAATATTAGTAAAAAATCTAAAAACGATAATAATATAACAGAACTTTTCTTACAAACTTCATTCCAAAAAAAGTTACAACAGAACCTTAAGTCTGCTTGGAAAAGGACAAAGACAGATGCATTGGAAACAGCAGAAGCGGTGGTAGTAATAACAGAAGCAGTGGTAGTAGTAACAGATGCGGTGGAAGCGACAGTAATCACAAAAATTACAGGAAGAAATAGTAGAGCTTTCTTCAAAATTTTCATTACAATTTTTCTTATATTATTTTGGCAAATATTCTTGCCAACATTAATTTAACTCACATTAGATTTTATTATTTTTATTTTATCTTTGGAAAATAGTTGCTTAACAAATTTTCAACAGATGAAAAAATCCGAAATAATTCAAATAGCATTTATTATTCTTGGAATTGGAATAATTTTCAAAACTTTTTTAAGTTTATTCGAACACCTTAACTTTAGTTTTAATTACATGAATGAATACCCATCTGATTATAGTTTTGTTCTTACTATATTAGTTATAGTTGCTCTTCTAATTATCATAGGATTGTTGTTAATTAGTAAATCAAAATACTTATCAAAGAAAGTGATAAAAGAAGAAAGTGATGAAATTCAAACAATAAATTTAAACAAAAGCGACATTATTCAAATTTCTGTTGTTATTTTATGTCTATACTTTATTGTTATTTACTCACCGGAATTTATCAGTTCAATATCAAGTGTGATTATAAATTTTACAGGAGATTTTAATATGTACAAAGAAATGCTTCCGAAGAATATTTGGAGCATAATACTTTATATTTCAATCTTTGTAATCTTAGTATATTCAAAGAAATTTTCAAATTGGCTTAAACAGAAAATTTTCTAAAAATGCAAACAATCATAAAAAATAAGTTAGGAAAAGAGTTTGGCTCAGGAATGAGAGGTGGAGGATTTGTTTTCTTCTTATTAAGCATTTATTTGATGGTAGTTGGAATAAATGAACTAAGTATTTCAAAAATATTTATTGGCATAATCCTACTTCTAATTGGTGGAGTCATCGTATTTTCTACTCATGGAATATCGATTGATATTAAAAATAAAAAGATAATGGAATACTCAAAGTATTTCAATTTATTTGAGCATGGAAATTGGACATCTATAGAAAATTATCCTTTTATTACTGTCTTAAGTTTCGATATAAGTACAAGCACATTTAGCAGGTCAAACAGAGAGATGGCAATTACCGAAAGAAATTATGAAGTTCATTTACTAAACCAAAACCATACTCAAAAAAAATTAATACATTCTTTTCTCAATAGCGAAGAAGCATTTGAATTTGCTAAAAAAATTGCTACTGAATTAAAAATAGAATTCACACAATATAACCCACCAAGCAGTCGAAGAAAAAGAAGATAACGATAAATAAAATTGTTAACAAAAAATAATTAATATTGACCGAAGAATTCAAAATATCAAAAGAATTAAGCAATATTCTACTAATTAATAAATTCTATTTATCAAAAGAAGGAAACAAGGTCTTTACTTTTAAATTGGGCTGTGTAGATGCGATTCTTCGTTTTTTTCTTATTTGGATATTTTCAATAGGAAATATTCTGATAGCTCTTGGCGAAATAATTTCAATGCTAATGAATTCCTTCCCAAAGGAAATTTGGTTTTTACCAATTGTTCACTTTTTGCTTCTTTTATTTCCCTACTTCATGCTACGAGATATGCCACCAAAAGGAATTGAAGTAAGTGCTGAAAAACTACTTATTGCTTATAAAAAAATCTTTAAAGGCTATTGGTTTAAAAGTATAACATTATCTGACATTCAATATCTGAAATCACGTTTAACATCTTATAAAGGAACTCTTAGAACCGAAATCAAGGGAATATTATCATCCAAAAAATCAGAAATTATTTTCAAAACAAAGATTTCAAAAGAAGAAGAACATAAACTTATTTGCAACTTCTTTGCTGATTTATTAGATAAGGAAATCAGGGAGTGAAATATTGTTAGATGTGATAAACTAATTGTTGTTTTTTTCAAATTTTAAATTAATAATATGACAAAAATTGAAAACGAAATTATTATTGAAGTCTGCAATCATTGCGGCAAAGATGTTTCACTAAGCTCAGGAAGATTTGTTAATAGAGTTCCAGACCTAAATGATGTTTCTACAAGAATAGATAATAATTTGGATTTTCCTCATGGTGATTATGTGTGTCATGAATGTGATGAAAATCCAAAAACAGAAATACTAACAGACAAAGAAACAAGCAACATTAAACCATTAAGAAAGTAAAAAAAGTTTATGTATTCAAGTATGTTTGTTATATTTTTTTTGTAGCTTTGGAAAAAAAATTATGAAAAAATATACTTTACTAATCACGATGTCATTTTTACTTTGTTTTTTGACAACATTCAAAACAACTTATGCTCAATGGGAAGGAGTGTATTGCCCAATGGATACTACTCAACCAATAAATTTAACTAAAATATATTTTGTAAATCAAAGCACTGGTTTTGGAATATCTTATTCTTTATCTTTATATAAAACAATCGATACAGGTTCAACATGGAATTATATAAACACACCACCAAATTTAAGTGATATAGTATTTTTAAATAATAACACAGGTTTTATTATTGGAGAGCATGGTATTAGTAAAACAACAAATCAAGGTAATACTTGGACAAACTTAAATGTTAATTTTGATAGTGTTATGTTTATTGATTTCCCAAGTAATAATATTGGATATACAATATCTGCTAAAGGCATTTTAGCTAAAACTATAGATTCCGGAAACAATTGGAATATAATAGATACGCTTAATATTGAACCCAGATTTTCAGCAGATTTTTCAAATGAAAATATAGGTTTTATATGTAGCGATTCAACTATACGCAAGACTGACAACGGTGGTTTATCTTGGACACAACAAATAGTAACACATCCACTTCAAGTTGCATATTTAGGAGTATCAAATATTTGCTTCCCTAGCGACAGTATTGGATATTGTAGTGCTCCTGAAGGTACTTTTTCGCCGGATAGTATGTTGATATATAAAACTATTGATGCTGGTACAAATTGGTTTTTAAAATCGATTGTATATGCACCAAATTGTTTTGGTCAGTTGACTTTCACAAATGATACAATTGGTTATTTTAGTGGAATTTTCCGTATAAAAAACACAATTGATGGAGGGGCTACGTGGCAAAACCAATATTCAGATTGCAACTCAAATTCTTTCTTTGATAATATTTATGATATATTTTTCTTAGATGAAGCTCATGGATTCATTGCAGGATGGGCTTCTGGTAATGAGTTTTATAAAACTAAGAATGGAGGTGGTGTAATCTCAAATATTATTACTTTAGAAAACTATAAAGCTAATTTAAAAGTCTATCCAAATCCAACAAGCGGATTATTTTCAATTGAATATATGCAAAACAAAAAAGCTACAATAAACATTTATAATATTTCAGGGCAATTAATCCATTCAGAAACTTTGGCCGGAAATACAACTAAGCAAATAGATTTGAGTAATTATTCAAAAGGAGTTTACCTAATAAAAATTTATAATGCTGAGATGATTGAAATCCAAAAATTGGTAATAGAATAACAAACTTCCAGAAACAAAGTTTATTCCCTATCAACCACAATTCAGCCTTTTTATTCTTCTTTTATTATAAAAAACTTTATTAATTTTCTCCCAATTAACATCTTTGTTTTTTAGAATTTCAAATGTTCTTTTTCTATGAGTAGCACCGTAGATAATTAATATTTTATTATAGGGAAGTGTTAGAATTTTTTCAGCAAGATTCTCATTTCTTGAATCGATAGCAATTTTCATAAAATCATTCATATACCAATTTCTGTTAGTATTTTGATTAATGGGAGTGTTCATATCAATGCTGTCTAAAGGGACTTCCCAATATTTCGTTTCATATTCTTCAATTAGTTTTGTAACAGAAACATCAACTTGAACATCACTTGTGTCAATTCCTAATTCTTCTTTTTTTGGCTGTGGAACAAACTTTTTTAAAAGCTTGTAATTATTACTCACAGAATCGTAAATTTCACTCTTAGGAAGAAATCCAAGAAACTTTCTAAACTTTCGTTGCTCAATATCAATTAAAATCGAGTCAGTAAGTTCAGATTTTATTATTCCTTCATAAAAAATAATATAGTCTTTGCTTTTATAATACTTAACAACAGCTTCTAAATTTTCATAATATTGAGTTTTGCCCATGTGATGATTGCTAACAAATGAGATAGACTTTGCTCCATTTCTATAACTAAAAACTTCAACTTTTTTTTGAGATAAATACTTAAAACCTTTTGTTACTTCACAATTAGTCAAACCAATAAGAATTAGCAAAATTAATGCAGTATTAAAAATTTTATTCATAACTAATTGTGATTTCAATATATTTGATTTTATTAAAACGTCAACCTAAAAATCGTTCCACTATCAACCTGAGAATTTACTGAGATTTTTCCTTTATGAAGATGCATAATTTGGCGAGATAAACTCAAGCCAATTCCAGAGCCACCTTTTTTTGAAGTAAAAAAGGGAATAAAAATTTTATCAATAATATCAGGTTTTATCCCTTGTCCGTTGTCTCTGATTTCTATACAAATTTTTCCGCTTGGAAGAACCGATGCCTGCACTCTTACAATTGGTTTTTCAGTCTTTGCAACAGCATCAATTGCATTAATGAGTAGGTTTATTAGAACCTGCTCCAACAAATCAGGGTCGGCAGTAAGTTTCAAATCTTCGGGATAAACTTCACATTTGCAATCAATATTCAACTCTTTGAGCTTAGGAACAAGCAATTGCTCCACCTTGTCGAACAAATCTCTAATCTTATAATGTCTAAAATTAGGTTTTGGAATTCTGGTAAGATTCCTGTAAACATCAACAAAATTTAAAAGCCCCATACTTCTGCTTTCAATGGTTTTTAAAGCCTCGTGAACACTCTCGATTGTTTCGGCATCAATATTTTCGAGACTAGAAGGTGAGCCATCTTCCTCAGCAAGCAATTCTTTTACAGTGGAAGCAAGCGAAGAAATCGGAGTTATAGAATTCATTATTTCATGTGTTAAAACCCGAATAAGTTTTTGCCATGATTCAATTTCTTTCTCTTCAAGTTCGGAATATATATTCTGCATGGAAATCAAAATATATTCTTCGCCTTTCAATCGGAACTCTGATGCATAAACTGACAACTGCTGAATTTCGTTGTCAATAAATAATTTATAAAGATGATTATCGCCAGCTTCAATTTTTAATAATAATTCCATCAAATTGGGGTCAACATCTTTTAGCTCTTTTATATTTTTAAGATTTGAGATTTTGAAAATATTTTTTGCTGTATTATTATATAAATCAACATCGCCGTTTCTTTTATATGCAAGAATTCCAATTTTTACGTGCTGAACAACGGTTTGCAAATAATTAAAATGCTCCTCTTCAGCCAACCTTGTTTTATTAAACTTACGAATCACTTCATTAAAGGCAGAATTTAGCCTGTTAAAACTTTTACCTTTTCCTTTATCAGAATATGAACTGGTGAAATCAGAAAACTTGATACTTTCCAGAAAATGAGCTAATCGTTGATTGGTTTTATCAACATATCTTACAAGTGCATAAATTTGAAAAACAATTAATATTGATAAAATTACAGTACTAACTACATATGTAGTCCTGTAAACCAGATATACTAATAAAAATGCAGATGCAATAATTAAAAGTATTCTAAAAATTATTATTAATCTAAAATTTTTATAAACCATCCTTTTCCTGATTTTTAAATTATGTCTTAATTTATTTTAACATTTATTTTCGTTTCTATCGAAGCTTGCTTCGTCCGTCTGGATTACTCGTGTTCTCAGGCTCTCCCACTCACCCATTCTCCCCTTCCGACCGAAGGGAGTCCGTCAGAAACCCACTCACTCTTGCTCAATTTGCCTACTGCTTATTGCCCACTGCTTTAATATCTCCAATAATTTTATTTGCCAGATTATCTGCTGTAATTTGTGAATCGCTTTCAGCATAAATACGAATTATTGCTTCAGTGTTTGATTTTCGCAAATGAACCCAGCTTTTGTCAAATTCAATTTTAACTCCGTCAATGGTAATTACAGGATGATTTTTATATTTTTCTGCAATATTATTTAATATTTTATCCACATCAATTTCCGGAGTAAGTTCAATTTTGTTTTTAGAGATAAAGTAATTTGGATATTCATTTCTTAGTGCTGAGCATGATTTTCCTGATTTAGCAAGATAAGTCAAAAACAAAGCTATTCCTACCAAAGCATCTCTACCGTAGTGAAATTCGGGATAAATAATTCCACCGTTTCCTTCGCCACCAATCACTGCATCAACTTCTTTCATTTTTTCTACAACATTTACTTCGCCAATTGCCGAAGCAAAATATTTTTGCCCGGCTTTTTCGGTAACATCACGCAAAGCATTTGTTGATGACAGGTTTGAAACTGTATTTCCTTTTGTGTTTTGCAAAATATAATCAGCCACTGCAACCAAAGTATATTCTTCGCCAAAAGCAACACCATTTTCGCAAACTATTGCCAGTCGGTCAACATCAGGGTCAACAACAAATCCAAGATTTGCATTATTCCTGACAATCATTTTCGAAATATCACCAATATTTTCGGGCAAAGGTTCCGGATTATGAGGAAATATTCCACTTGGTTCACAAAACAATTCATCAACTTTTTCAACGCCTAATGCTTTTAAAAGGGGAGGTATAGAAATTCCACCGGTAGAATTCACGCCGTCAATAACAACTCTAAACTTAGCTTTTTTGATTGCATCAACATCAACCAAAGGCAAAGCAAGAATATTTTTTATATGCTTTTCAATATATGAATTATCTTTTGTGTATGTTCCAAGTTCATCTATTTCAGAAAAAACAAAATCTTCTTTTTCGGCAACAGATAAAATTTTGTTTCCTTCATCAGCAGAAAGAAATTCACCTTTATTATTCAAGAGTTTAAGGGCGTTCCATTGTTTTGGATTATGGCTTGCCGTAATAATTATTCCACCGTTTGCATTAAGGTCTGTAACGGCAATTTCAACTGTGGGAGTAGTTGATAAACCTAAATCAATTACGTCTGCTCCCATTCCGTTTAAGGTAGCTGAAACAACTTTGCCTACCATTTTTCCTGAAATACGGGCATCGCGACCAATAACAATTTTTATCTTTTCTTTAGAAGATTTATTTTTAATAAAAGTTGCAAATGAAGCAGTAAACTTAACTAAATCCAAAGGATTGATTCCATCGCCAACTTTGCCGCCTATTGTGCCGCGAATTCCTGATATTGATTTTATTAATGTCATATTTTAATTTTATGCATTGAGTTTTTGTGTGATTTTCTAATTATGCAAATTTAATTATAAAAAAAATATAACTTATGATAGGGGCTAATTTTTTATTTGTCTTCAGGAGGTTGTATAAGGATTATTGTTGTTAAAGTAGGTTGTCATTTTGTTAAAGCATATTTAAGGCCAAGAGATAAAGTCATTCCATAATGTTTTGCTTTGCTATTAGAAATCATCTGCTTTTTATATCAAATAACTTAAAATTTAACCCAAAATTAATATCATAATTTTTGTTAAATTTTTCGAAATAAGTAAAATATGCATTAAAACCAAAATTCTTTATTTTAAAAGGAAATTCGATGTTTGCTGATGGGAAAAACAAATTGTATTCTTCGAAAATCTTCCAATTATTATACTCATTTTCTATTCCATATATATCTTTGGAATAATGATTTTGATAAGAAATAATGCAAATATTAACCCCGACTTTAAATATTATTCTTGATTTTAATAAATATACTGCGACATTAATTGGTATTTCTATATTATTATATTTACTATTTTTTATTATATATTGATGGTCCGCTAAAAGATTTATTGTTGGTGTGTATTTCAATATTGTATCTCTATCTCTTTTTTTATAATAATTTCTTCTCATATACATTATTCCGCTTTCAACAATAAACTTGTTTTTAAAACAATAATTTATTTGTAATCCGGTGGAATAATCTGGTATGGAAACTATTGTTCCTCCTGCATAATTGTGCACAGATGTGCCAACATTTATATTTCCTTTGGGAGGGTTTGGCTCAGGCGGGAAATAATTATCACCTCTATAACAATTATATGTAATGCCGGAATTTAAGTAAAGCTTTATTTTATTTTGTGAAAGTAATATGGAACAATTAAATAGAAAAAAAGCAAAAAAACAGATTTTTAAAATTTTATTCATAAATATATAACGATAATATTGTCTTTTTCTTGCAAGAACTGGATTAACATTTTTTATTGGTAGTTTCTATGAATTAATTGTTTATATAATTATTAATAAAAAATATTCAATACATGAATTTACTGCACCACAATTTTCTCAACTTTAACAAAATCCCTGTTTTCAAATCTTAAATAATAAATGCCTTTCGGGTAAGTGGTTAAATTAATTTCATAATTAATCTGGTCAGTAAAATCTTTACAATAAACTAAACTTCCAATTGAATTATAAAGACATAATTTATAGTTATTATTTCTGGTGTTTTCTATTATGATGTTTAGTTTTCCTGTTGTTGGATTTGGAAAGATTTTTATTGTTGGTTCTGTGAACTTTTCTGAAACCTGCATATCACAAGGCTTAATTGTGATAATGACAGAATCCCTTGCTTCACAGCCAATGTTGTCTTCAACCAACACATAAAACAATTTTGCTCCAATTCCAATACCTGTAGAATCAACCGTTATAGTTTGAGTTATTTCGCCTGTTGACCACAAATAGCTTGAAAATCCGAGACCTGCATCCAAAATAATACTTTCGTTATAACATATTCCTGTATCAGAAATCAGAGCTACAGATGGAGTATTTACGAAAACAATCACAGTATCAGCAGCCGAACATAATCCGCTTGTAACTGTTACAGTATAAGTAGTAGTTGATATTGGATTTATTGAAATTGTTGAAGTTGTATCACCGGTATTCCAATGGAATGAAGTACCTCCTAAAGCTGATAGCGAAATACTGTCTCCAGCACAAATTGTTGTATCGTTTGAAGCAATTGCAGTTGGACCCATAACGCTTATTATTATATGGTCGGTTGTAGAACATCCTGTTGTAGTATCAGTAACACTTAATGTATAAACAGTAGTTATCGTTGGTGTTGCGACAGGTTTCGAAACTGTTGAATTACTTAATCCGGTGCCTGGTGACCAAAGGTAATTATAATTTGGGTTATTTCCAGAACCAAGAGTAACGCCAGGGCTTCCGCAAGGTATTGTTTGGTTAATTCCCGCATTTATGTATGGTAAAGGATTTATGGTTAGCAATAAAGTATCTGAAATATTTCCACAAAACGAAGTTCCGTTTAAAATTAAATTTACAAAACCGTTTAAAATATCATTTGAATCAGGATAATAAACTGTGTTTAAAGATGTATTGTTTTGAAAGTATCCCGAACCATTTGTTGACCAAAACAATGTATCATAATTGTTTGCTGTTGCTGATGTAATGATGAAATTTTCACCAGCACATATCGAAGCATTGTTTCCTGCATTAACAATTAAAACAGGGTGCAATCCAACCACAATTGTATCGCTTGCCGGAAAACCGTCTTGATTTGTAACTTCAACAATATAAGTTCCATTGGTGGTAACAGATAAAGTTTGAGATGTACTAATTACAGAACTTGATGGCAGTTTTTTCCACGAATAAGTATAATTTGAACCCTGTCCGGCATCAATAGTTATTGTGTCGCCAAAACAAATAGTTGTATCGTTTCCAAGATTAACAAATGGAGCATTACCAAAAAAGAAATCATCTAAACCAACATCGGCAAGATTATTTCCTTTTACTGCTCTGAATTTTACTTTAATTGTTCCTGTATAATTTGAAAGGTCAACTATTGCAGATTGCCATGGTGCAGATGATGAAGTTTGCTGCTGACCGATTATGCTATAAACATTATTCTGCCAAATTCCATTATCGAAGACATCAATATTTAAAGAGTTAATTCCTGCACCATACATGTGATACCAAAACTTCAATTTAAGATTTACGGTTGAATCCATATCAATACAGGGGCTTAAAAGTTCAGTATGAGTACCATTACCAGAACCAAAAAAACAAATATATTTGCCTGTTGAAAGATTAGTTGTGTGGTCAACCGAAGGACCTGAAGAGTTGTTTGGAGTAATCCCACTATTAACATAAGTTTTGTAGGTTGTTTCAACTCCTCTTGTCCAGCCATTTGCTAGCTGTCCTAATTGTTGGTTAAAACTACCAACGGAAAATGATTCTATATTTTCGAAATAAGGGAAACCATTTAATAAAACATTGCTTAATGCCTGAGGTTGCATAGTGTCATTATAAGCATTTCCATCATTATTGGTTTTTAATATGGCATTGAAATTATATAATCCGGGTAAAGACATATTATAATTTGAACTTACAATTATTTCCTTTGTTGAATCGGGTTTAATACTATCGTTTGAAATTATCATTACAGGAAAAGTAATTGGATTTACTCCAGAAACATTTACATAGAGTTTTGCTGTATCGCTTGAAAAATTTACTGTTGAAATACCGTAATTTTTTATTTTTATTTTGATAGTTTCGCTTGAAGAATAGCAACCATAAGTAACAGGTGGAATTAGAGCAATTGGAGAAAGGTCGGTGTTGAGAATCGAAAATTCGTCTGCACCAATATCGGGAGTTAATGAACTGCGTGGCTGTCCGTCAAAATCATCAGTAACATCAATATCCGGTGTGCCAAGATTATCCATTAAAGGATTACTGACATGCAAATCGGTATTGGAAAAAAACATTGGGTTTATTGAAACAGAATTATAATCACCATTGGATAAAGTGTTCCATCCTGCTATATTAGCTGCCGAAGCTCCACCATATATTTTTGCAATATAGTTTCCATTTGAAAGTAAGTTATTATAATCGCTTGTAAAATAATTTGATGAAACCTGACTATAAAAAGCTAATCCTTGAGCAGCATTATAAAATATATTGTTTTTAATAGTAAAATTTCCTGATGAACCATACATACGAAAAGCTACACCGGTTGATGAAGAAAAGGCAGTATCTCTTAGTAAAACATTGTTATTTTTAATTTTTATATTAATACCATCATGTATGGATATTCCATAACAGGTACTAGATGAATTAATCATAACAAAATTATTACGGATTATTGCATTTGACGAGGGAGTGGAATTTGTTCCCCATATATTAATACCGGCAAAAATTCCATTAGCTGATAAGTTGATGTAATTTTTTTCAATTCTAAAACCAGCGGCAGAACCATTTATTAAAATTGCATTAAAATTGCCTCCAATATTAGACTTTCTTATTCTATTTTGTTCGATTAAAGGATTATTAAAATTTCCAATGAATATACCATACCGATGTTGATTAAAAAATATATTATTTTTAATAAGTAAATCATGGGCATAAGATGTAGATAAATTAGAGCTAAGCCAAATAGCTGTATTCCCATACTGGAAGAAATTATTTTCGAATTTCAGATTATGAAAATTAGTTGAACCAATATTTGTTTTTGTATAAACTAATTGACTATTCATACCTCCTACAACACTTCCCGCAAAATAATTATTTAGAAATTTAATATTTTTTGTGTCATTGCTAATTTCAACTATCATCCCATAGAATCCGGTGCCGGAAGATTTCAAAGTAAGTTCTTTTATTATTAAATATTGCGCTCCGTTTAATTTAATTGTAAAGTTGTCAGTTGATGTAGTTGGATTATAATTCAATATCACACTTGAACTATCGCCATTAGCAGATTGAAATGTTATAGTATTAATTGTTGATGCTCCTGTTATTGCGGGTATAGTTATTTGTTCGTTATAAGTTCCAGGGCTTACATTAAAAACTACAGGACCGTTTATGCCGGAAGTTGTTAATGCACTAACAGCAGCAGTAAAACTTGTGTAAGTTCCGGTTGAGCTAATAGTGTATGTGCCGGAGAGTTGGGCTGATATTACTATTGGTATAAGTAATGCTATTAATAATAGTGTTTTTTTCATTTGTTTGTATTTTTATATTTAGCAAATATTTAAGCAGTTGTAATTTTTTTTCATATTTATTAATATCTCATTATATTAATAATTCATAACATGATTTAATGGTTGCGTTGTATTAAAATTATTTTAAAAAAAGTTGAGTGGTTGAAAAGAAAAATGGAAAATTCTTTGCTATTTTTTAAGGTTTTCGCATTTTCGCTTCCGATATCTCAAAAAAGTCCTCCGCAACTAAATTTTACTGAATTACAATTTTCTCAACTTTCACAAAATCGCTGTTTTCAAATCTTAAATAATAAATGCCTTTCGGGTAAGTGGTTAAATTAATTTCATAATTAATCTGGTCAGTAAAATCTTTACAATAAACTAAACTTCCAATTGAATTA
>Ga0307991_1000867_pt1 | contig 21892 bp, 20 predicted proteins | sample EllFjometagen131_FD_203146 | JGI IMG/M metagenome (GOLD analysis project Ga0307991, IMG submission 203146) | Marine microbial communities from Ellis Fjord, Antarctic Ocean - #131 | ecosystem: Environmental > Aquatic > Marine > Unclassified | place: Southern Ocean | collected 2014-10-08 | reverse complement strand
TACCTATGCCAATAATATAGATTTCCTTGCTTTCCTTGCGGCAGCTCTGGGGTTTAAAAATTTTATGTTTGTCAAAAATTTTGCCGACCTCAGCTTTAAATTCTTCAAAATCATCGCCCTGAAAAATCTTGCTCACAAAACAGCCGTTTGACGCCAGCACCTTTTGGGCAATCGCTAAGGCAGCCATGCAAAGATAATATGACCGGGCCGCATCCACCTCTTTACGCCCGGTGGTTGCCGGTGCCATATCGCTCAAAACCGCATTATAGCCTGTTCCAATAGTTTCAGCCAGATTTTCTTTATCCCTTTGGCCCAAATCCATCACGTCACCAATAATGATGCGTGTGTTTGCAGCAAATCGTTCAGATACTTTTTTCAGATCAATACCGACGACCTGGCCTTCTGCTCCGACAAGTTCTGCAGCGAATTTGGCCCAGGAACCCGGAGCACATCCCAAATCCAGCAACCTGTCACCTTCTTTAATGAGCTTAAACTTCTGCTGAATCTCTTTGAGCTTGTATACCGAACGAGCAGGAAAATTTTCCTTTTTTGCCTTTCGCGCATAATGATCGGTCTGATACTTATTTTTAGGTTTTTTCCGTGTCATATAATCTATTTATTTTATAACTTAATTGCCATCAGCGTCAAGCTTATCTATTTGATCAAAGATAAGTGAAAAATGTCATATCAGGTTCAATGGCAAGGCGCAGCTTGATGAAAAAACGGAGCATACATCGTATGTGAGCATTTTGAAGAAATCTGCAACGCCGCCATTGGGCCTGATATGACATTTTTAAAAAAGGTTTTCCATGACTTCTACCAGCTTGCTAATCCCGATCAGTTCAATACCGTTCTTTTTATTCATCTGCTTCAAGCTCGTTTTCGGCACAATACACCGTGTAAATCCCATTTTTTCAATTTCTGAAATCCGGGCTTCCAGATGGGAGACCCCCCTTACTTCGCCGGAAAGGCCGACCTCTCCGAGGGCAATCATTGCTTCCGGAATCGGCCGGTCCAGAAAACTCGATGCCACGGCTGACACGATTCCCAGATCAACGGCAGGCTCTGAAACTTTCACGCCGCCGGTAACATTCATAAATATATCATGCCCGGCCAAATTCAAGCCCAATTTTTTTTCCATCACTGCCACGAGCAATGACACCCGGTTATAGTCCAGGCCCAAAACCGTCCGGCGCGGTGTACCAAATCCCGCACTGCTAATCAATGCCTGAAGCTCTACCAGAATCGGCCGGGTTCCTTCTATGCAGGCCGTGACCACGGACCCGGCCGCATTGGCCGCCCGTTCCGCCAGAAAAATTGCGGATGGATTCTTTACTTCCGCCAGCCCGTTCTCTTTCATTTCAAATACGCCGATTTCATTGGTGGAACCGAATCTGTTTTTTACTGCCCGGAGAATACGGAATTCATGATTCTGATCCCCTTCAAAGTACAATACCGTATCCACCATGTGTTCCATAATTCTCGGCCCGGCAATGGCCCCGTCTTTGGTCACATGGCCGATCAGAAACGTCGGAATGCCGGTCTGCTTTGCCATGAGCATCAATTTCATGGTGGCTTCCCGCACCTGGCTCACACTGCCAGGAGCAGATGACACCTCCGGGCTGAACATGGTCTGGATGGAATCAATCACCAGAGCATCCGGCTTCACCGAATCAGTCATATCCAATATAACATCAATATTAATCTCCGAGACCACCAGCATACCCGGTGAAACAGCGCCCAGGCGCTGACTCCGCATTTTAATTTGCTGAATGGACTCTTCACCGGATACATATAAAATCTTTTTATTGGCCTCGGCCAGCCCGTGAATGACCTGAAGAATCAGAGTGGATTTACCGATACCCGGATCACCGCCGATAAGGACCAGGCTGCCGGCAATAAGCCCGCCGCCCAGCACCCGGTCAAATTCACCAATTCCGGTCAGCGTCCGGTGATCCTCATCAATTTCAATTGAATCAATGGAAACCGGCGTGGATCGCAAGAAAGGCTTTCCGGGCCGCACACCAGGTTGGTTCACCGGCGCTGTGCGTTCTTCAACAAAACAATCCCAACCACCGCACTCCGGACAGCGGCCAAGCCATTTGGGCGCATGATAACCGCATTCCTGACAGCAATAAATGGTTTTTGTTTTTTTCATTTATTAACCGATTCCAACGAATAAAAACATCTATTCATAATCATACTCTTAATCATCATCATAATTGCATCCATATCTTGTCAATAATTCACAAACCCGATCCGTTGAATTACTTTTTATTAGTCCGACAATCATTGAAACAATTTTTAGAAGGATCGCTTTACCGGGTTTAATTTCATGATCTTCTAATATTAACAATCTCGTAAAAAGTCAGATTCTGATGGCAAAGAAAAAAGCTCCAAATTCGAGGCGCGCAAATCCTGAGTGATGATTCGTACTTAGCGTACTATAAAAAAACGAAGGATGCAGCGCAACAAAGAATTTGGACTTTTTACGAAGCCATCAATATTCTTTTTACCGATAAAACATCCAGGGCTGCCGCACATTCAAAAGCAGAGCCACGTGCAATATCAAAAAATCGGCATCTATCTTTCTGGGTAAATTTTCCATTGCCCTCAGCAATATTCAATGGAATAGATGTTGAAGCGCGGTCAAGCTGGTCATAAACAGAAATTCTTTTTGGAATTCGCTCCTGAATATTATCAAGCCACACAATAAACTCCAGAGATGCTTGGTATACATGAAGCTTTTCATGATCGAAGACATTCGGCATGTTAAATCTCATTGATTATGATTATGATTATGATTATGATTATGATTATGAAAAAACAAATTAACCTTGACCTGAATATATACTAAGATGATTGTAACTCATTAACGAGACCTATATAAACTTGTTAAATTATCAAATGATTGATTACCATGTCCACACCTCCCTTTGCAACCATGCAAACGGCACCATGGACCAATACATCCAAAATGCTATTGCCGCAGGCCTGACGGAAATCTGTTTCCTGGATCACCTGACCCTGCATGAGAGCGGCAAACACCTTTCCATGACACCGGATTATATGCCTTTTTATTATCAATCCGTCCGCCAGCTGGCGCACACCTATAAAAAACATATCCGGGTAAAAGCAGGGCTGGAAGTCGATTATGACCCGAAGACCGCACAGGATATAAAGAAAATTATTGCGCCGTTTGATTTTGATGTCATCGGCGGCTCGGTTCATTTTATTGACACCTTAAATATCGTCAGTTCAAAAGACTTCGAGGCCCGTGAGAATGAAAGCATTGATGTGATTTGCAAAAATTATCTTTTGCTCTTAGATAAGATGATCGAGAATATGGATCTGGACATTATCTGCCATTTGGACATCATCAAAAAGTTCGGCCGCCGCCCTTCTGCTGAATTTGAAAAAAAATTTGATGAAATATTGTCTAAAATCAGCTATAAAAATCTCACAGTAGAATTGAATACCAGCGGCTATAATCATGAGGCAAATGAATTCTACCCAGCTGCGTCTTTGCTTAAAAAATGTCATGAAAAGGATATCCGCATGACCATCGGATCAGACGCTCACCAGCCGCATCAGGTGGCCCGACATTTTGACAAGGCAATCGACCTGCTCCTAAAAATCGGCTTTCGCCATGTTTCGGCATTTACCCACCGGAAACCATATGATATTCCCCTGAAAATCCAAAATGGAGGTGCTTCGTGAGAAACGTTCTGACCCTGCTGCCGGACTCATTTCCCCAAACACACAATTGGATCAGCAATTGGGCTATCAATTTGATTCTTATCATATTGCTGATTGCCGCCATTCCAACGACAGCCTGTTCATCTGAAGAAAATATCAGTTTTCAAACCCTCGAGACCCGGTTGATCAAGGATAAAACAACCAATTTTTCTGCAGAACAGATCAATCGAATATACAACAACCCGGGGGTATTTTTTGATATCAAAGGGGTTTCTTCCTATTTCCGGCACCAGGAGGGTAAACTCAACTATGATCAGTTTCTTTCAAGCAAATCCATTAAAAAAGCAAATGGATATATGCGGGCGCACCATGCAGATCTGCTGAAGGCGGAAATGGATTACGGTGTGGACAAGGAAGCCATCACGGCGATCATGCTGGTGGAAACCCGCTTCGGCGCTTATGTGGGCAACCGACCGGTTATCAGCATTCTGTCGACTATGGCTGTCTTGGAAGACAAAACCATCCGGGATCGGTTCTGGAACAAAATCCCCACAGAAAACCGGGTGACCAGAGAAGAGTATGAAAAAAAAGCCATTCGAAAATCAAAATGGGCATATAAAGAACTCATCGCCTTTATCACCTATGTGGAAAAAGAAGGCATGGACCCGTATACCATCAACGGCTCCTATGCCGGTGCCATGGGCCTTTGCCAGTTTATGCCCAGCAATATCATTATTCTGGCAGAAGACGGGAACAAAGACGGCAGCGTCAACCTGTTCCACCATGAAGACGCCATTGCCAGCATTGCCAATTACCTTAAGCATTACGGCTGGAAACCCGGCATCTCACGGGAAAAAGCCGGTAAAGTGGTTCATCACTACAACCACAGCTCTTATTATGTGGAAATCGTTTTAAAAATTATCGATAAACTGAAAGCCTGATAAGAGATAGGTGGAAGGTAAAAGATAGAAGACTGAAGGGAAGACCCACTGCACGTAAAAAAGGACTATAATGGAACTCAAGACGACTGTCACCTTCATCGCCATGACCATCCCGTTTTTCCTGCTGACCATCTGGATGCTGGTGGATATATCATTAAAAGAATTCAACTCCCCGGGCGAAAAAGCCGCCTGGTGGATACTTACTCTGACGCCCTTTATCGGATGGCTCATCTACCTGATTTTCGGATACAGAAGAGGCAAAAAACCGGTTAAAGAGTGACAAAATAGTGTTTGACAAAATTCCATCGTCCAAATATATATGTCATAACTTGAAGCAATCAGTAATTTTTTTAAATCTAATTGTAATAACAGTCAGTTAAATTTAATTGTGCCTTTTTCATGGCCCCATCGTCTAGTGGCCTAGGACGTCGGCCTCTCACGCCGGTAACGCGGGTTCGAGTCCCGCTGGGGTCACCAAGTAATATCAAAAAGTTACACTCTTTACCAATTAGCCGAAAAGGGAGCGACGGCTCCTTTGACGGCTTTTTGATTTTAAAATTTACTTTTCATTTCAGCATCTGGAAAACTCACAACCTCACCTTTATTAATTGGTAAACTTTCCAAGGCTGCTCTCGCTTTTTCGAGACCAAGACTCTTTAGATACCCTTCGGTTGTGGATGGGCTTTTATGTCTCAAAATTAACTGAATAACAGCCACTTCATACCCCAAATTATATAATATGGTGGGCGCAGTGGGATAATTCATGGAAGAAGACGCACTCCTGACTTTTTGCTAGGGCAATTTCTTTTTTACCTGGGGAGTAAAAACCAAAATATTTAAAATTACCAGGCACCGCTTTTACTGATATTCCCCATGATTCAGCCCTTTCAAGAAACGGTAAATCAGGTAGTTGCAGATTTTCATATATTATTTCATCGCCGGTGGTATCTTCCATCTTAAAGACCGGCTTACAACCGAAACCCGATAGGAATTGGATTTCCGTGCCATCAGCTTCAACTGTCTTTAAAAAAGGAACAATAATATAAAAAGCCTTTGTACCCCGTTTTACATACCGATTAACGCCATTCCACTGATATATAGTTCGGCCATCCATAGTACCACTGAGACACATCAGCGTCCTGTTTAACAGGCTCCATCTATATGAAGGAATGTCGGGCAGGGGAAACATACTGTATGCTACTGCTTCTGGGATATCTCCGCTTTTAAATTTCTCGATGATGATGTTCAGTGTTTTTTTTACATTTTCATTCATGTCAGGTCTCCTTATTAAAGGTTTAAGGCATAAAAAAGGCACAGCCCATGATGAGCCATGCCTTTTTATTAAAAGTTGTTTGTCAGGTGCTTATAAATCAGAGCTCCCCTACCATCTTAAATGATGGTGATAGGGGGGAGGATAGCGCTATGGTTATAGAAAAGATTTAATTGTTTTCTGTGCTGGTTATTTGACTGAAAGGCTTTTAGAAACAGGGGGGGCTATAATTTTTATCTAAAGAAAGACACTAAGAAATACATCAATGGTGCCGGATACACGCATTCTGGGGATTTAGAACGGATTGACTATGATTGGTGAAAGAGTTTCCACATATGGAAATTTTTAAAATTATTTATAACCTGAAAGTTTTGTGTAATTTGGATAAGAAGAAACAAACATATCAAATTTACATGAATGATGCTGGATATACACAATTCATAAAAATATTAAGAGCTCTTTTTCCAGCACATGTAAATCCGATTAAAAAACTTTACTACACAGTTTTCATGTTCATAAACAAAATTATTAGGAATTCTTTCAATTTTACTAAGCTGAACAGCTTTAATTTTATACTCTTCATATTTGAGTTTGCGCTCTGGTGCTGCCAACATAAATTCTATTATTTTTAAAAAAGCGTATGACAAAAGAACAATCAACCCTGTATTATAGAGCTCTTTTTTCCGTTCCAGTTTGTCTTGTGCGTTTTTCAAGTCTAAAGCTGCTTGCGTCTTGTCCGCTATAAATTGTTTTTTTTCTTTTTTCAGTTTTTGATTTTGTAAATTTACCTTTTCGTTGTCTTTTTCCAGATTTTTATTTTTATTATTCAACTCCTTTTCTTTTGCTTTAGCTATTATTAAGATGTCATTGGCTTTATTTAGTACTGGAGTAAATTTTTCTCGGTCTGATTGTTTTAATTTTCTTGTCTCATCTTCAAGGTCTTGAATTATTCTGTGTAAATTTTCTAAGGATTTTTCAAGACTTACTATCCTGACCTTTAAATCTAATAAATTCATTGCTGATTCCCCAGGAGCCACATCTAAGTATGCATCAGGCTCTGAGCTGAAGGTCATGGAAGGAGAATAAAGTAAAATAGAGGTCATAAGCATAAAAGAAAGGGTAAATCTCTTTTGAAACATCTTTCATGACTCCTTTTTGAAAATGTTTGAGAAAATAAATATTACAATGTCATACAATAGCACAGAATGATGAAAATTTTAATAGTTATATAAGCCGATTACAATAACGGTGAGAAATTAATTTATCACAAATCATGCTCTTTTATTTTTTCGCCTCTTTCTTTTTAAATAACGCAATCGCTTCTTTCGCTATGTCTTCTCTTTTAATTTTTATAGCTTTTTTCTTCTTACATAAAGAAGCATCCGCTTTATTTACGATTTCAGCCATCTTTGATATAGTTTGACTTGAAACACCGAATTCTATAGCCCATTCACTTGTTGTCTTATCATTCCATTCTTTTATCATTCTTGCTACTTGTTCAGATGTTATTCTTTTTCTTGGCTTTTCTTTTTTCCCTTTATCTGTTTCTGTCATTTGGCTATCCTCTTTTTTTGATGGTTGCTTGCTACTATTCGATGATTTCATAGCCTTATTATTCATTTCTGCCAATTCTGCATCTGTTGGCAATTTGCCTTTACGTGTAAAAAATTGTGGTTTCTTTTCCATATTTCCTCACTACATCAAATTAAAAATAAATTCAATAGTTTTTTGATAATGTTTTAGTGATAGACTATCTATGTATATAATTACATATCTACTATTCAACCTCTCTTATTGGCGATTTAAGACACTTTCATATACAATCTAATACAATGCCTCAATTTGATTATATATGCAATTTAATACTGTTTTAAGAGCTTATTATTGATTGTTTTGATGATGATTAGTTGATGATAGACAATATTTAATTTATACTGTGATATGGTGCTGGATTTGATAATGGTAGATAAAATAGATATAAACTATTATAATTACGCAAATTACAGTTTAATTACACGACCTGACAGAGTGTCATGACACCTGTCAGGGGTTGGTGGGCTCACTCACTCACTCACTCACGGGATTTGGGGTTCATTTGGAGAAGGTGCTTTAAAATTTTATAGTAAAAAACTCGACGGCTTTTTTGACGGCTTTCAATGTTCTTAAACGGCTTTTAAAGGAAATAAAATATAATAAAATTAGGTAGATTGCGCTCAGGAGCGCCCTCTCACGCCGGTAACGCGGGTTCGAGTCCCGCTGGGGTCACCAATAATAAAAACAAAGGGTTATCAGTCATTGATAGCCCTTTTTTTATTTCAGAAATTTCTATACCCCACACTATACCCCACGCAGACCGCACAGAAAAACCGGATCAACTTTTTCAGTCAATCCGGTTTTTTAAGCATTCAAACTCGGTGCCGGCGGAGAATGCGCTTTTTAATTGATGTCTATGCAATATGAAAAAGCTCCCCTGATGTAAATGATTTATTTTATAGCTTCCCCGGTCCCCATTCACCAAATGTGAATTGCCTTTTTATTATATTATAAATTTCCTTAAAAGAAATCCCACCCACTTTTACAAACCCAACAATTTTCCATTCAAATTCTCATCATGCATTTTTTGGACCCATTTGGCAAGATCATCAGGGAGTTGATAATTTTTGGATATCTGGAGTTTTTTTATCGCTCTAATTCCAAGGTATCTTTATTATTGTTATTTGGGATTAGTAGACAAGGATAGCTATTGAATTGTTAATTGGAGGGATAGATTTTGGTGGTGAGCACTACTGAAAAAAAGCAAGATTTTTAAACACATCACCTTCTGAGCATTGCCTCTAATTCCCAACGCCTACCACATGATATTATTCTCGAATCACAGGTTTTCTATAACCTGCGATGCGTGGTAGAAATCTCAGCTTCTGGGCATTTATTCCAGCCCCAAAAATTGTGTTCATCATAAAGAATTCAGGACGTGCCTTGTTATCGATATTCCTCACTTCAGAAAATGCCTGCAATACTGTCGTTTCATAGACAGAGGCTCCAATTCTTTTGGTGTAGCATATTAATGGCATTCTTGACTTTTTTAGGATATTCAAGATTCAAATAAAATATTGCTTTAACCCAGGTTACAATTTTATGGCATCAATTGTTGGTGCCTGCGGATTTCCGTGCCCCATCCATTGGTGAATGTCATCGATCAACAGATACAGGCAGGGTACCAGAATCAGGGTGATAATCGTGGCAAAGAGAATGCCGAATCCCAGCGACAAGGCCATGGGGATCATAAACCGGGCCTGTCGGGAGGTTTCAAAAATCATGGGCGCCAGGCCCCCGAAGGTGGTCAGGGTGGTCAGGATAATGGGCCTAAAACAGCGCAGGCCGGAAGTGCGGATCGCATCGGCTGGACTCGCGCCTTCCCGCTGCCGTCGGTTGGCGTAATCAATGAGCACCAGCGAGTCGTTGACCACCACCCCGGCCAGGGCCACGATTCCCATCATGCTCATCAGACTGAGGTTGTATCCCATCAGCAGATGGCCGAGTACCGCACCTACGATGCCAAACGGAATGGCGATCATTACGATCAGCGGTTGGCTATAACTGCGAAACGGAATCGCCAATAAAAAATAAATGGCCAGCATGGACAGAACAAATCCGCCGAGGATGCTCTGCATGCTCTCTTTCATGTCGGCCTGCCGCCCCTGGTAGCTATAGGCAAGACCGGGGTAATCACGGGCCAATTCGGGCAAAACGGTGCTGTCGAGGACAGCCTGCACATGGGTACTCTCGCCGATGGGCTCAACATTGGCGATCACCGTCACCGTGCGGCGGGCGTCCCGGCGGTTGATGCTGGTGTAGGCCCGGCCCCTCTCAACAGTGGCGATCTCGGCCAGCGGCACAAAGATTCCCGCCGGGGTGTGGATCATCAGATGCTCCACATGGTATTCTCTGGTGCGCTCGTTTTCAGGCAACCGCACGCGGACGGTCACCTCGTTGCGGCCCCGCTGCTGGCTGAGAGCCTTGGCACCGGAGAAGGCGTTGCGCACCTGACTGGCCACCTCGGCAGATGTCAGGCCCAGGCTCTGTCCCTCGGGCTTGATGGAAAAGTCGAGCTGCTGCTTTCCCGGTGTGTAGCCGTCGTCGATATCTTTGACGTTGGAAAACCCGGCCAACTGTTCTGCCAGGGCAGCACTGGCCAGGTCAAGCACATGGATATCGGAATGGGAGAGCTCAACGGTCAAGGCAGCCCCGGAGCCGGGCCCGCCCCCGTCCGACTCAAAAAGCAAAGATTCCAGGCCGACCACAGGACCCAGTTTTTCCCGCCACAGCCGGGTCACTTCGCCGGTGTTCAAGGGACGCACCCCGGCATCGGTCAGGTAGGCGCTTACTTCCACCTGGTTTTCATTGATCTTGGAAAAAATCCCCTTGAGCAGCCGGTCACCCCCGTTTTCGGCCGCCACCGCGTTCATGGCAACGGACAATTTGTCCTGAACGGCCTTGACCTTGTCCATGGGACTGCCCACGGGGAGGACGGCGGTTACATCGGCCTGGTCCGACTCGACCCGGGGCATCAGAATCATGCCGATGCGACCGCTGAGGGCGTAGCTGCCCACCACGACCAGCACCGTCACGCAGAGGGCCACGGTCAGGGTCCGCCAACGGATGCACAGGTTCAGAAATGGGCCGTAGACCTGGTTGATGAATTGAGTCACCCGCCCTGTGAACGCCTGCTGCCAACGTTGCAGGCGGGAAGTGGAACCGCCGGCCGGGCGGCGCTTGAGGTGTGCCAGATGGCCTGGCAGGATCAGCAGAGATTCCACCCAGGAGATGAGAAAAACCGTGATGACTACCAGGGGAACGACCTTCCAGATTTTTCCCATGGTCCCGGGAATAAAAGCAAGGGGCAAAAAAGCCACCACATTGGTAAGAATGGAAAAAGTGATGGGAATGGCCACATCCCGGGCGCCCAGAACTGCGGCCCGGGCAAACCCCATTCCCTGCTGCTGGTACTCGTAGATATTTTCACCGGCAACGATGGCGTCGTCCACCACGATTCCCAGGGCCACGATAAAGGCAAACATGGAAATCATGTTGATGGACACACCTACAAGCGGCAGAAAAAGCAGACTGCCCAGAAATGCGGTGGGAATCCCCATGGTGACCCATAAGGCCAACTTCAATTCCAGAAACATCCCGAGTACCACCAGTACCAGCATCAACCCCATGCACGCGTTTTTCAACAGGAGTTCTAGGCGCTGTTGGTAGACTTCCGACATATCGTGTCTGATATGCCACGTGATTCCGGATGGAATATTCAGCTCTATTCCATCCATAGCCGTACGCACGGCCCCGGCGACCCCCATGGGGGTCTGATCTCCGACACGATATACCTGAATACCGATGCAGCGGTGCCCGTCATAGGTGGCGGAGTTGTCGCTGTCTTCGAAACCCTCGCGCACCGTTGCGATGTCTTCCAGATACACCACGCTGCCGTCTGAAGTAGTTACAATGGGAATCCTGGCAAATTCATCAGCCCAGTCCCGGCGGTCTTTTATCCGCAACAGGATGTCCCCACCGGCCGTATCCACCGATCCGCCGGGGATATCGGTGGAGGCGCTATCGATGGCCGCAGAGATCCCGGCCAAAGTCAGACCATAGGCACGCAATTGTTCCTGGGGCACTTCAACCAAAATTTCGTAGTCCCGGGCCCCGGCCAGGTCCACCTGGGTGATCTCGGAATTCTGCAGCAACCGGTCCCGCACCTGGTCGGCCGTCTCTCGCAGGGCCATTTCCGACACATCACCATAAAGTTCAATGCCGAGCACTTCTCGCAGATGGGTGGCGAGGGAGACTTCAGGTTCATCGGCATCTTCGGGAAACGTGGTGATCCGATCGATCTCCTGTTTGATCTCCTGATAAATTTTCTGCTGGTCCGCGCCCTCCTCCAGCTCGGCAGCCACCGTTCCGTTGCCCTCGGTAGCAGTGGCGGTCAGCTCTTTGACCCCGTCGATGGCGCGAATGGCCTCTTCCACGACCAGGATAACCCCCTGTTCCACATCCTCGGGGCTGGCTCCGGAGTAGTCGACACTCACCGTCACAATGTCCAGATCGAACTCGGGAAAGACCTCCTGCTTGATGCGGGTGGTCATGAACAGTCCGCCCAATACCAGAAAAATCATGAGCAGATTTGGTGTGACCCGGTTATGCACCATCCAGGAGATAGGGCCGCGGATTTGTGAAAAACCTTGCTTATCGCTCATGACTGACCATCCTGTATGGCCAGTTCTCTTGTTGCCGTCTGGCCGGTGGTGTCATCAGCGGTGCGCAGGGACATCCCTGCCACGGGCGCAGATAGATCGCTGATCACCATCTGTTCCCCTGGATCGATGCCGCCGGTGACGATCAATCGATCAGTTCCCCGGAAGGCGATCTTCACCGGGCGGATTGCAAGGTTTCCATCGGCGTCCATGACCCAGACGCTGTTGCCGTTGCGGATGTACTCGCGTTTGATGGCCGCAGCCGAGGCCACTATATTCCCCTCGATCTCCACTCGCACGTAAGAACCGATCATCATCCGGGGCTGATCCGAATGGCCTGGCTGAAGGCTCAAAGGATCCTTCACCTGGATCAGCAGCCGCGCCATGCGCCCCTGGGACTCCAGGTCCGATTTCAGCCGAATCACCCGGCCCTGCCGAAAGACCCCGTCGCCCCAGGCAGCCGTGTCGTATATCCGGACCAGGGCCCCCTCGTCTTTCTCGGTTTGCGGTATCCGGATCCATCGCAGTTGACTCACCGGCACTGATACTTCCACCCAGTAGACATCTATGCCCACCAGGGTCGTCAATACGATTGATTCGCTGGCCCGGGTCCCCAGGTTGGCCTCTCGTGACTGTACCACTGCATTGAACGGAGCCTTGATTTCAGTACGCGCAAGATCCACCCGGGCCTGGTCGAGCTTGGTCTGGGCCGCTTCAAGGGCGGCCCGCAGGTTTTCCAGCTGGGGCCGGCGCAGTATCAGCGCCCGTTCCTGGTCGCTGACCGTTTCGCCCAGCAGCTTGTATTCTTTTTGGGCGATAAGCTGATTGCCCTGCTCAAGTTGCAGGTCGGACTCGGCTTTGGCCACGTCGGTGGCCAGTTCCCGAACGGTCAGGCGGTAGTCGGTGGGATCGATCTTGAGCAGCGTCTGACCTTTACGGAAATAGCCGCCGGGCACCAGGTTGCCGTTCAATTCAACGATCTCGCCGTTGACCCGGGGTTTCAGTTCAACAGTAGAGGCGGCGGCAATGGTTCCCATGCCGGCGATAACCGTTTGCTGCGCGCTGTAATCGACGGTCCGGCAAGTTACCAGGGTCGCATTGCGCACCTTAGGTCTCGGTGTTGCCTGGGGTCCGGTCTCCATCAGCCAGAGAGCGGCGGCCGCGCCGGCTGCGATTACCGCCAGCGGCAGCAGGCCCCGAAAGACAAAGGTTCTCCAGCGCCGCTGACGGCGGCTTTCAGTCTCCGCATCGGATATTTCCCGGTTATTGGGAATTGAATTTTCTTGTTCTGACAACATCTGTTTCACCTTTCGCCTTTTCTCCTCATCCGGACGTTCTTTTGTCAAGTGAGAGGACGTTTTTGTCTATAGTTGTTGAAGTGTTGGACTGATTCTGTTTCGGCTGTTCCAGCGCCCACCCCGTGCCAAGGGCCCGGCACAGATCGATACGATCCTGCACCAGATCCCGGCGGGCGGTCAAAAGACTGCATTGCAAGGTCTGCTGGGAGAGCAGTGCATCAAGTACCCGCTGGTAATCCATTGTCCCCTGTAGGTACCTGTCCCGCACCCGCTCGATGACCTGCCCGGCCAGCGTTAGCTGTTTGTCAAGGCTGGCGATAAAATCCCGCTGGTGCTGTTCCTGAGCCAGGGCATCCTCCACCTCGCCCAGAGCATCGAGAATGGTCTGGCCATAGGTGTGCAGCGCTTCGGACGCAACTGCTCGAGTCCGGTCGACCTCGGCCTTTCGCAAGCCCCCATCGATAATCGGCGCCACCAGGTTGGCAGCCAGTGTTGCCAGCCAGTTGTCAAACAGATCCCGGGTATGCACGCCCGTGGTATCAACTCCGGCGGTGAGGCTTAAACGGGGAAAACGGTCGGCAATGGCCGCAGCTAGGTCGCTGTCGGCAGCCTGAACGCTGAAGTAAGCGCTGCGGATATCCGGGCGGCGCTGGATCAATTCGGCAGGCAGGCCCGTTTGCGGCATCAAAGGCAGGTTTAACAGCTTGGAAATCCGTGGTGCCACAGGCTGGAGGGGAGAATTACCGAGCAGGATCGCCAACTGATGCTCAAACACCTTGATCTGGGCCAACACTTTAGTTTTTTCGCCCTGGTTAGACTCGACCAGCTGCTGCTGCTGCAGCATATCGGCGATGCCGACCTGACCGGTACGGAATTGCAAGGTCATCAGTTCGAGAACCTGGTTGTTGGTGACGATCTGCTCGTTGAGTATATCCAGTTGCCCGTATTGTTCAACCAATTGATACCAGGTACCGGCCACCTCTGCCGATAGGGTGAGGGCCGCAGTCCGAAGGTCTTCCTGGCTGGCCTTTGCATCAAATGCAGCGGCATCGCGACTGGATTGGATACGGCCCCACAGATCCAACTCGTAGCTGGCCGTCAGCCCTATAGAATAGCTATGGCCCTCACTGGTCTGGCCGTCTTCGCGGAAACGGTTTCGTGAGTTCTCGACCTCGGCATTGAGTGCCGGAAAGAGATCCGCCCCGGCACTGAGCGCTTCCGCTTCGGCCTGACGGAGCCGGTCCCATGCGGTCTTCAGGCTGAAGTTATTCGTCAGGGCCTGGTCCATGAGTCCGCTCAAAACCGGATCATCAAAGGATTCCCACCACTTGTCGGGCAACGGCGAGGTGCCGGATTCGGAAAACTGTGCCGGAGCCGCAAGTGGTGTCTTTAAATCATGAATTGCCATGCTGCATCCCGAGAGCAGTGTCGCCACTATTGCAAGCAGGAGCGCCCGGGTCCGTGAGCGTCCGCCCGGCGTTTGAAAACCCTTAAATAAATTTTTGTATCGAATTGACATTTTGTTTCCTCATTAAGAATGATGGAACCGTAAAAAGTCTCAGGATGGCTACCATTTCCATTTTAATTGCTTCCAATTAACCCTCCTGGAAGTCATACTGCGCAAATGGTCTGTTGCGGATCAAAAACCATAAGATTCCACTGGTCAGGCCGATCGCAATCTGGATGAAACCCAGGGAAAGTATAAGGTCATGGGGTTTAAGTGAAACAAGAACCATTCCAAGGCTGCCCAGAATCATGCCAAAAAAGTTAATCAAGGCTGAGGCCGAACCGCTGTCATTCTGTTGTTGTTCGAGCATGAGGTTAATTCCCGGTACCCGCATGGTCGTTGCCGCCAGGGTTGCCAAAGCTGAAAATAATGCAAATGTCCATGGGGAAACATGCCCTATAGTGGAGACTGCGATGCCGCAAAAAATGAAGACAGTAAATCCAACAGAGATGATTTCCCGGGCTTTGAAATGTTGGGATAGTCTCAAATACAACATTGGTCCGACCATGGCAAAAACAGCATTAAAGGCAAGAAAATAGCTAAATTTTTGTGCGCTAAGTCCAAAATCATTTATGTAGATAAACGATGAGGCGGAAAGAAAGGTCATGATGGATATGACTTCTATGGAGAAGATGGCAAGCAAAATTGAAAAATCAGGATTTTTCAGGACCACTGCAAGACGCCCCCAGGAACGGCCTACTGAACCAACATACCTGTTTTCTATGGTCTCCACCATCAAAACACCTGCAATAAAGGCGATCGCACCGATTGCGGCCAATACAAAAAAAACGACTTCCCATGAAACATATTTAAGCAGGAGTGCACCAATAATCGGTGCTACAATCGGGGCGATAATCACCATCGACATGATCAGCGCCATCACCTTTTCACGCTTGCGTCCACTGTATAAATCTTTTACCATGGCTGTAGAGACGGCAGTGGCAGCACTTCCGCCAATAGCCTGGATAATTCGTCCGGCTATCAACTGTTCCACGTGTTGTGAAAATCCGCACATAATACTGGAAATAGTGTAGATAACCATACCGATAAGCAATATAGGTTTTCGCCCGTATTTCTCACTTAAGGGTCCCCAGAACAACAATCCGATTGCATAAAACACAAAGAACATACTCAGTGTCAGGTTTACCTGGGATTGTGTTGTGTTCAGGATTTTTTGCATCTGCGGCAGCGCCGGCAGGTACAGGTCTATTGACAGGGGAGGAAAGGCGCTGATAAATGTCAGCAGGGCAAGCATCCTTTTATCTGGAAAATATTGTTGTTTTTGACTTATTCTAAACATTTCTTTTCTTTGATTTTACAACCTTAGGTCGGCCAGCTGTCAAAGGGCTGTTTCTCGAGTTTCATTGAACTGTCACGGCCCTTGTAAATGTTGATCCAGGCATTCCAGTTTTTGGTGTCCATTTCAGGATAATCCAGCCGATAGTGGCTGCAACGGCTTTCTTTGCGCATGATGGATGCCCGGAGTTTCATTTCAGCGCTGATGATCATGTTAGAGGTTTCAAAAGCCAATCGTAATTCATGTAAGTTTGCAGCTCTAAGCATTGGCATGTGATGATCTCTTAACTCTTCAATATAGGCCAATGCGGCTTTTAAGAGATTTTCTTTTTTTATGTATATAATGAAATTGGGAATCATAATGCCTTGCAGGGTTTGTGTTACCCAGGCAGGGCTATAGCCCGTTTCTCTTTTCAGAGGTGCAAGTATCTCTTCCTTTACTGCATTCATTTTAGCTTTTGAAATTTTGGGCATTTCAACACCCTGGCAATGTTCAGAAGCCGCTTCTCCAGCTACAGCGCCTTGTACTGCAGAACCTGCCAGCGAGGAGCCTATCTGGGTATAGATTGCCCCGGCCATATAGGAACCCAATGCATCACCGGCAGCGTATAATCCCGGGATGTTTGATTCGCATTTTTCGTTGATTGGGACCAAACCTTCTGATTTGTGGATTGACATCCCTGCAGAAGAACCTCCAACCAGTGTTCCCGCCATCATTGAAGGTAGCTCCCCCTCGTCGGGCGAGCCACCAGGTCCTGTCCCCTGTTCATCTTGAGAAGGACCTCCCCGTTTAAATTCATCCGGAACATACGGTCCGCCTTCTACAATATTTCCGCCAGATTTTCCGGGAGCACCCATCTCAACTGGATTTCCAGCCATATAGGCTTTGTAGTTCAGATCCACACCCAAATCATGGCGGACTTCAACACCATTTATGCAAGGTTTTTGTTCAAACATATCACGCCATCCGTCAAAACAGGCTGCAGCGTTTTTAGCCTTTCCGGGATGTCCGTCGTTCCACTCCTTGCCGGTCACTTTGGCGCCAATATTATAGGCCATGACACTGCCGTCGTGGGTGAGATCACAAATCGGAAAGCCATTGGGTTTAAAACCGCCGGCCCCGGTGCATAAGATCACACTTTTGGCTTTGAAAAAATGAACCTTTTCTTCATCCAGACTGAAGCCTGCAGCACCTGCAATTCGGTCTTTTTCTTTGATGAGATGGGTAATTACGATTCTTTCTTTGACAGGAATATTTCTCTCTTTGATGGGGTTGTTAAAGCTTTTGTTGTAAAGAGGTGATTTAAAAAAGCCCCATTCTTTGAGTTCATTGACACGGGCAAGGGAGTGCTCCGCCATTTGCCTGGTGTACACGGGATTATTCGTACCCAGGGCAGAGCGGGAAACCGTTTCGACGAACTGATCAAGGCTCATTTTGGCCGTTGCCGGGTCATAGGCGAAAATCCCCTTGGCAAACGGTGTCATCCCGGATGAGCCGAGCCTGCCCTTGGAAACCATCAAAACCCGGGAACCGGCATCATGGGCCTTGACAGCTGCAAACACTCCTGCCATTCCGCCGCCGATAACCAGTACATCTGCTTCGTTTTCGGCATATGTCATTTTGTTAATATCAATTTCAGGGATATTAGGGCTGCAATCTCCGTGTTTTGGGGATAACCCCAGGGCGGCCATTGCCACGATTCCTGCGGCACCGCCTGCAAGTGTCATGAAACTGCGGCGGGACATCTCTTTTGATTTTTTAGAACTTGGCATTTTATTCCTCGCTGGTTTTCTTTGATTTTTTAAATGTATAGGTTTTCAAAACGAGCAGAACCCCAACCGCCGTGAGCATGCTGATTAATATTGACATGGCAGAGTTAGAATGACGGCCAAGATCGATGACGTGCCATGCCGCAGTAGAAATAAACAGCATTGCCAGAATGCCGTGAAAAACCCGCCAGGTTTTGTATTTCATTGGCAGTATATTACGCGCAAGGGCGCTTATTCCAAGTATCAGCATCAGACACCATGCCGTTATTCCAAGCACAACGCCCTGGTTTAAGGTGGTAATGATTGTGATAAATGCGTCAACAGGATCCACTCCGGACTCAAAGAACTGCGGAACCACCAGGCAGAGCGGATGGAACAACAGAAGGATGACCAAGGTATACCCCATGATTTTATGGTATTTTATCAATCGACTCATCTTAAGCTGTTTAACAGCGGTTCCATTCATCCGTGTCCAGAAAAACTGGCCGATCATCTGGCAAAAGGCCAGAACCGTTATGACAGAAAGAGATTCTTTCAACAACGAACGCACCGGATAATTCCCCATGGCCCAGATCAGCAGCGGCATTCCGGTAAACGCCAGCAATGTCTGTCTGAAAAAACGGCTCGTGATAAAGTTATTCATTTTTACCCCCATGAAACCACAACCGGAATAGATTTCTCCGGTGAAATAGTAATGGCATCAACCGGACAATACATCCTGCACAAATGACATATCTGGCAATCAGCCGGGTATGCAATGAACGCCTTTTTTGTTTTTGGATCCTGACGGATCACATCTGTGGGACAGGTTTTGATGCATATCCCGCAACCGATACAGCCGTTGATTTGTTTGATAGTCATAATTTTTTATGTCTCCTGACTGTTCATTTTTAATTTCCTTCTTTGTTAATTATGATTAAAGCATAGCTCCGGAGAAGTGAATAGGCCGTGAAAAGGATGTGAAAAAGATGTGAAATTTAAAAAGTTTGTGGAGAAAAACAAGAATGGATGGATTTTGGATACGAGAATACTAAAACTAAAAATTTCTAAGTGTTTATTGAGGGCGCCTCGGGATATTTTTATCCGGATACACAAAAAACAGCGAAGCACCCAAAAAAATCATTCCAACATTCGGCATCGTCTTCAGGTATCCTGCCACAGGATCCGGGTCCGGGTCCCTTTACCAGGCTCACTTTCAATGGTCAGCTGCCAGCCAAAGCGTTTACACAGACGGGAGACAATACTCAACCCCAGGCCGAACCCCTGACTCGTTTCCCCCTTGACATGGGATTGGGTGACCGAATCAAGTTTATCCGCTTCAATGCCCATGCCGGTATCGGCAATTTCGATATGGGTGTCGTCGATGGTTATGGTTACCGATCCCTGGGATGTAAAATGAAAGGCATTGCGGATCAGGTTTGTGATGGCAATATAAAGGACTTCTTCCTTGACCTTTACGGACTTATCCTTGCGGACATCCATATGAAGCTGAATGTCCTTGTTTGCGATCAGGTATTGGTTATCACTGATCGCTTTTCTTGCTGCCGGCGCAACCAGGCAGCTTTCTTCAGTTCCGTTTTCTTCCCTGGCAAGCCAGAGAAAGGTTTCAATGGTGGTTTCCATGTCCCTTACCGATCGTGAAATCCGTTTCAAGGGTTTTTTCAATAAGGGGTTTGTTTCCAGTTCCGGCTGCATTTCCATGATTTCCACCGCACCTTTGACAATGGTCAGCGGGGTCCTGAGTTCGTGGCTGGCATCCCGGGTGAACTGTTTTTCTCGCAGGATAAAAGCGTTGATTCGGTTCATGGTGGTCTCGACGGTTCGGGTGAACATTCCGAGTTCATTGTTGGCGTGTTTTTGAAAAAACCGGGCCGGTATATTGTCAGGGTTCAGATTTTTGATCTGTTCCATGAGGGTAACCACCGGTGCAAACAGCATGCGGGAGATGATATAACCAATAATGATGCCCGGAATAAGCAACAGGGCCAGGGAGATCATCAGGATCTGTTTGGGATGCAGCCAGGCGTTTTCCTCAAAAAATTCCCTGCCGTGGAAAACCATGAAATAGGGAATTTCCTTGTCCGGCAATTGGATCACCCCCACGCTGATCGGGTGCTTCTTTTCCGAATCGTCAACGGTATGAACGCCCGGCGGCAGCAATTTTACCAACTCCTTGAAATGTCGCGGCATTTTTTCAACCCCTTCATACATATCAATATATTTGGAATGGGGCAGTTGCGTTGTCCGGTCCTTTTCGTATTTATAGATAAAGGCGTCCATCTCCGTATCGATGAGATTGGCAACCATCTTGGTCATGTTGTTGTCCATCACAAAAAAGGTGATTCCGGCATTGAGGGTGATGAGCAGGGTACCGAACACAAGGATACCGGCCACGATTCTGAACCGGATGCTTTGATAAAATTTCATACCTGTTTTTCCTTGAGTCTGAAACCTTTGCCGTGGACAGTTTCGATCATGGCCTCCCCAAAGGGTTTATCGACTTTTTTCCGCAGGGTGTACATGTGGCTGCGCAGCACATCGCTGCCCGGCGGAATGTCTCCCCAGAGGTGGTTTTCCAGATCTTTGCGGGACACCACATTGGGGGCCGATTCCATGAGCAGTTTTAAAATGGAGGTGCAGGTATTGTTCAGCTCGATTTTTTCCCCTTGGCGTGAAACCTCAAAGGTCCCCAGATCCATTCGAAGATCAGCGATTGACAACACCTTATTTTCAGCCACCCGCCTTTTTGCCAGCACCTTGATTCGGGCTTCCAGCTCTTTTAAGGCAAAGGGCTTGACCAGGTAATCATCGGCACCGGATTCAAAACCGAGAAGCTTGTCGTCCAGGGTGTCCCGGGCTGTGAGCATGATTACAGGGACCTGTTTGTCCGCCTCCTGGCGCAGTTTTTTGCACAGAGTGATGCCGTCCATGCCCGGCAACATGAGGTCCAGTACAATGACGTCATAATCCTGGGTCAGGGCCAGATGCAGACCACCAATGCCATCCATGGCGAAATCCATGATATAGCCTTTTGATTCCAGAAAATCGGTCATGTTTTCCACAATGGCCGGATTATCCTCGATGATGAGCAGTCTGATGTTAGGCGCCATAGGTCTCCTCCGGGGTGTGATTAATATTTTCTACAATATAATGGTTAAACGTTTTCAAGGCAAGGATAAGCAAGACCCTGACGATAGTCGGACTTTTCATGGTGCTGATGGAAAACCCGCGAAAGGGTATTTTTCTACTTATCGGTTCAATCTTTTTTTTCGTTAACATGGGTAAAAATTAAATCAAAGGGCGTGAACAGGCCGTGAAAAGGATGTGAAAAAGATGTGAAATTTAAAAAATTAGGTACCGCAGAAAGAACCTGAAATACAGGATTTTAAAATTTTATTTATTGGGAAATCGTGCCTGTTTTGAAATGAAATGTAATATATTCTATAAATTTATTATGTTATATATTAACGCCTTCTCAAAATTTCGACTCCCGCGTCCGTTTTAATTATTTTACAAGACACTTTGTCCATGGTTATTTCTTTATGGAGCGATAAATCGATAGTAGACTGGTGACCAAAACGACAGTAATACGGAATTTCTCAGCAGTGACGACTATCGATAATTTTACGTAACAGTTCTGCTTTTTCGAGATATACAAGATACTGTGGTATTTTATCATTGACAAAGTTATCAAAAATGATAACCATTAGGCATGAAATGGCAAATTAAATTTTTCGTAATCATTCAGCGTGATTTTATAGGTGTTAGCACTACCATAATAGATCAGGCAATTTACCTTTAAACAACTGGTCTAATGCATGACTTGATTTAATTTTCTGTTTGCGACACGTCGACAA
>Ga0307991_1000866_pt1 | contig 21927 bp, 20 predicted proteins | sample EllFjometagen131_FD_203146 | JGI IMG/M metagenome (GOLD analysis project Ga0307991, IMG submission 203146) | Marine microbial communities from Ellis Fjord, Antarctic Ocean - #131 | ecosystem: Environmental > Aquatic > Marine > Unclassified | place: Southern Ocean | collected 2014-10-08 | reverse complement strand
CGCGATCTTCTCGTTGGCAACGAGACGCTCTACCACTAAGCTACTCCCGCTGGTGCCGCGGGTCAGAATTGAACTGACGACCCCTTCTTTTTCAGAGAAGTGCTCTACCACTGAGCTACCGCGGCATCACGGTGGGCGCGATAGGATTTGAACCTATGACCTCCGCAATGTCAATGCGACACTCTAACCAACTGAGCTACGCGCCCATATGCCGGGGGTGGGATTCGAACCCACACGGACTATTGGTCCAAGAGATTTTAAGTCTCTCGAGTCTACCATTTCTCCACCCCGGCAAATTATCAAATATTGAGGCCAGGGTGGGAATCGCACCCACGTATAGTGCTTTTGCAGAGCACTGCCTTGCTACTTGGCTACCTGGCCCAAAACAATCAACTATAATTGGTTGTTATTAGCTTGGCTTTCGTTCTTATGAATCATTGAAATTAATTCTTCAATTCTACCAGCTTCTTCTACCCCCTTTTCTTCTAAAAATACAATTCTCGGGATCTTTCTAAGATACAATTTTTTATTAAGCTCTTGCTGAATGTGATAAATGTCTTTCTTTAAAATATCTATAACTTCTTTTCTTTTTGATTCAGGCATTGTGCTAATAAAAATCTTAACATTGCTTAAGTCGGGCGAAACATCCGCTCTCGTTAATGTTATTAAAATTTCCTTTCCGAAATCTTCTTCTCTTAAAAGAATTTTTGAAACCTCTCTTTTTAAAAGTTCGTTAAGTCGTACTATTCTTTCAGACATGATGAATTAAAATTATATATTATTTAATAGAAAGCTGAAGTTTTAGAAACAAAAAATATTAATAAAGGCATTAAAATCCTGCTTTTTTTCTTTCTTGAATGTAAAAATTCAAAATATCGTCTTCTTGAATTTTCTGACCACCCTCATAAAGAATCCCAACCTCATCGTTTACTCGACCTTGCTCAACTGCTTTTTTGTTTTTTTGAAGTTCTATAATTTTTCCTTTACCAACAATCTTTTCTTCTCTTAAAATTTCTAATTTGGCTTTTTTTAAAATTTCTCCATCAATAATTCTCCCTCCGACAATTTGCCGTCCCTTCTCGGTCCTGAAAACTTTCAAAACCAGCATTTTGCCGATATCCTTACGAATTATTTCTAATTCTATTTCTTGTTTTAATAATCGTTGGATTTCTTGAATCAGTTCATATATTACATCATATACTGCGATATTGATTCCTTTCTGGTCTGCCAATCTTAATGTTTGCGCATTTGGCTTTGTTCTAAAACTAAATATTTTTGCTCCGCCAGCAACGGCTAAAGTAACATCATCTTCCGTTATTGACCCAACTGCTGCTTTTAAAATACGAACCTTCAATTCTTCTTGAGGCAATGTTTCTATCATTCCCTCTATGGCTTCTAATGTTCCCACAACATCTGCTCTCAATATAATATTCAAAAATTTCTGTCCCTGTTTCTCGATTGGAATACATTTTTCTTTCTGCTCTTTTTTTATAACATATTCTCTTGCTTTTTCAATGTTTGGAAAAACCTTTGCAATCTCTCCGACACAAGGGAAAATCTCAAATCCCAACACTGCTATCGGCTTAGACGGAGGAGCACTGTTAATTGAATTTCCTTCAAAATCCTCAATTTTCTTCACCTTACATGTAGCGCTATTAGTTGCAATTATATCTTGAAGTTTCAATGTCCCGTCTTTAACCAAAAGAGTTACTACGGGACCTCTTTTTTCATCTAAATGAGTTTCAATAATTACACCTTCTGATAATTTGTCTGGATTTGCCTTTAACCCTTGCATCTCGCTTACAAGAAGGACAATATCCAAAAGCTCATCAATCCCAATTTTCTCCAAGGCCGAAGTTTCAACACAGGGAATTTCTCCACCCAAACCCTCAACCATCACTCCTTCTTTAGACAATTCATTTTTAACTTTTTGTGGATTAGCGCTCTGTTTATCTATCTTATTTAACGCCACAATAGTTTGAATACCAGCTTGTTTAATGGAATTAATCGCTTCTTTTGTCTGTGGCTTTACCCCTTCTTCTGCCGCTACTACTAAAACCGCTATATCTGCTATTTTCGCCCCTCGCGACCTCATTGCGCAAAAAGCCTCATGGCCAGGAGTGTCAATAAAAGTAATTCTTTTCCCTTTATATTCAACCTCATAAGCCGCAATGTGTTGGGTAATTCCCCCGGATTCTCTTTTGGTAATTCTAAAATCCTTGATTGCCTCTAAAAGTGAGCTTTTACCATGATCCACATGACCTAAAACCACTACCACTGGCGGTCTCTCTGTTAAATTGTCTTGTTTTTTCGCTATCATAATATATTAAGCATCTTACTCCTTTTTAGCTGTTTATTCAAGCAAAACCCTGCCATAAAGCAGGATTTTCTAAACACTATGCGGAGGGGGTGAGATTCGAACTCACGAAAACTTTTCAGTTTTACCGCATTTCGAGTGCGGCCCATTCAACCGGACTCTGGCACCCCTCCATTAAAACAAATCCGCATCTATTGAAATATTTTTAGGTAAAATAAATGGCAAATGATTTCCTATAAAACCGCCGAGTGAGGTTTCAATCTTACCTTTGAATATTTTGGGTTTAAAAAACTTTTCAACTTCCTTTTTATATTTCGTAAAATCAGAAAAATGTTTTATTAAAATGTCTGCTACTGTTAGTCCCCAGATTACTCCTCCACCAGTTGTTGGTTTAGTTAATCCAGCCGAATCTCCACATAAAGTAATATTTTCTAAATTGGGCAAACAAATTCCTTGAGGAATAAGCGCTGCTTTTAGTTTGTCTGGTTCTAAATGTACTCCTTGCTCTTGGCAAAATTCTTCAAATTCTTTTTTAATAAAATTACTGGGCCCAATCCCCCCATATTCTATTTTCCCTGCCTTGGGAATTTTCCAAAAAAATCCTTGCTTTGGAAAACTTTGAAAAATCTTCTGCCAGATTTCAATTTCTAAAAAATGACTATCTGTTTTAACAATATATTGAATCCCTAATCTAAAATTAAGTGGAGGTAAGGATAATAACTTTCTTGTTTCAGAAAGCGCTCCATCACAGCCAATAATTTTTGAAAAGCCCTGAGGAATCTTTTCAATTTTCTTTCCGAAAACAAATTTAACTCCTTGTTTTTTAGCTAAACTAAAAATAAAATCATCTAATTTTTGTCTTTCAAAAACCAAAAACGATGGTTTAGGTTTTAATCTGATGTCTTTTTTTGGAAAATGAACTAATATTGAATCTGATTTTCGTTGATACAAGTTGTCCTGTATGGGAATAAATTTCTTAATCCTTTCTGATATTAAACCACTGCAGGGCTTTGCATAAATTCCATCTTTTTGCTCAAAAACGGTCACTTGAAATCCTTGTTTCTGAAGACGCCAGGAAAGATAAAGCCCGACAACTCCTGCTCCTATAATGGCTACACTATTCTTAGTGCCCGTCATTTTTTGTTAATTTAGCAAATTTTCTCTTGCCAACTTGAATAGTTAAACCTTCTTTAACTTTTATCTCTTTACGAAAATCTTTTATAACCTTAGAATCTATTTTAACTCCTCCCTGTTCAATTAACCTTCTAGCTTCTGCTTTTGATTTGGTCAATCCCATAGATGCTAAAAGTTCTACTATTGGATAAATATCTTTTGGCGCAAAAAATGTTTTTATATCAGAAGGCAATCCTTTGTTTTTAAAAATTTTATTAAATTCCTTTTCTGCTTTTTCAGCTTCAGCCTTCCCGTGATAAAGAGAAACAATTGATAGTGCTAATTTTACTTTTAGGTCTTTTGGATTTACAATCTCTCCTTCCATTTGCTTCTTTATTTCTATAAGCTCTTTTTCAGAAACTGATGTGCAAAGCTCAAAATAATCAACGATTGTTTCGTCTTTCATAGACATTAATTTGCCAAACATTTCGTTAGGAGAATCTAATATGTTTACCACATTACCCCAACTGGTCGACATCTTTCTTCCATCAAGACCATAAAGCATTTTAAGTGCAATAATGTCTTGTGGTTTTTGATTAAATATTCTTTGGATATCTCTGCCGGAGTTAAGATTAAAGAGTTGATCATAGCCACCAAGCTCAACATCCGCTTTTACCATTACTGAATCGTATCCTTGAAGCAGGGGATAATTAATTTCTTTTAGAGATATCGGCTCTTTTTTTGTCCACCTTTCTTTAAAATTTCTTCTCTGGACTAATTGTTGGACAGAAAAAGCGCTGGCTAGAGATAAAAATTCTTTCAAAGGCATCTTGCTAAACCACTCGCTATTATAATGAACTTCTGTCTTTTTAATGTCTAAAATTTTAGCAAATTGATCAATGTATGCTCGCATATTCTTCTCAATATCTTTTTCTGTTAATCCTTTTCTTCCTTCTGGCTTGTCGGAAGGATCACCTATCAAGGCCGTAAAGTCGCCAACAATTAAAACAATTTCGTGCCCTAAATCCTGAAGTGCCTTAAGCTTCCAGAGTTGAGTTGCTCTTCCTAAATGAATTTTATCTCCAGTTGGATCAACTCCGTGTTTGATCCTTAATTTTTTTCCGGACAATAAAACATCTTTAAGGTGTTTATTGTCAATGATTTTTTCAACACCCCTTGTTAAAATTTCATCTATTTTCTTGTTATTTTCCATATAAATTTTTTAATTGTGGACCCAGCGAGATTCGAACTCGCGACCTCTTCTATGCCATAGAAGCGCGCTACCAACTGCGCCATGGGCCCATTTGCCCCTAGCAGGAATCGAACCTGCATCTATTCCTTAGGGGGGAACTATTCTATCCGTTGAACTACAGGGGCTAAATCTTGATTTAGATTATCATTTTTACAACCAAAAAACAAGATTTTACCCAAAAACCCGCGATGCGGGTTTTTGGGATTGCCCTTCGTCGTTTCACTCCTCAGGATATAAGAACCTTTCGTCGCTTCGCTCCTCAAGAACCTTGATTCGCTAAGGTATTAATATATATTCTTGAATTAAGAACGAGTAATACTCATTTCGTTCGTCAAGAGATTCTAATGGGTCAGGAACCAAGCTTTATTATAACCAATATCCTCAAAATCCTTGAGAATAAGGAGTATATCCGAGGATTAAAAAATGAAATTCAATTATTAAACTCTTTTTCTTGATTAATGCCTTTTGGTAGGTGATCTCAGCACTATTTTTCTGAAATACTAATTAAAAAATCATTTATATAAGACATGGTGCCATCATTGAGAATAATAACATCATAGAGTTTCTTAAACTTTTCTAAACTCTCATCCTTTTTTTCATTCAAAAAACCTACTTTTAAAAGATTGTCGTACTCAAACCCTTTAATCATGTCTGGATCTCCTAAGCTATTCCCTAAAAGCAAAACATTCTTTCTTGCTTTAATCTTTTCAAATACTGGAAATTCTTTAACCAATGTTTCGTCTTTATTCATTGAATGAATTGTCGGCTTTTCAAAATCAATAGCATTACCTTTTTCATCCCAGATGAGACTGTTTGATATTATATCAACATTGTTATAAAAAACTCCTTGCTTTTGTAAAAACAATCTAACTGGGTCGCCCCCTATACCACAAGAAGTTAATATTACTATTGGAATCTTATGTTGATGGCAAAAACCAAAAAAATCTTTAGCTCCTTCTCTCGGGAGTAAGATGCCAGAATCTACTATGGATTGTATATCCTCTTGGCTTAATCTAGATTTAATTAATAAATTAAAATGTTCTGTCCACCAATTCTCCATGGCAGACTTTTTATCCTTTATTGATACATTTGGATCTATTTCTATTGGATGATATTTCGCATATAGCGCCTTAGCCTTATCGGGATAATCAGGAGTCAAATAATTATTATCTCGTAATATAGAAATTATTGAAGGAACATGTTTTCCATTAATAAATGACTTAGTCAAAGTTTGGTCAAAATCAGCTAAAACATGGAGTTTATCAACTCCTTGTTTTTTAAATGTGTTTATCGTGTCCTGAATGTTTTGCGATATTATTATATCTTCCATACATAAATCTTAACCAAAAACCCTTGCGAAAACAAGGGCTTTGGTCTATTTTTGGGTGGCTAAGCGGACTCGAACCGCCTCTGGAAACTCCACAAGTTTCTGTGCTGCCATTACACCATAGCCACCATATGCCCCCACCAGGGCTCGAACCTGGAATCTACTCCTTAGAAGGGAGTCGCGTTGTCCAATTGCGCCATGGGGGCTAAATTTAATTCAACTATAACAGAAAATAAATTTAAATCAAGAAAAAACCAACTACAAATGTTTATTTCACTATAATTACCAACGATATACACTCTAAAAATCTCTTAGTTTTGCCCCTCGTAAAAAGGATTAAAATAAATCTTAGAGTCAGTGTTAATAAATTTTTCCCTTCGCGTCTTATATATTTCTAAAAAACTTTTATAAGAATTTTCATCTAATTTAATATTTTCTATAGTTATGTTTGGTTCGCTGGACTCCACTAAAAAGACATAATAATAAAAAATAGCGGCACAAATGAATATTGCCATAAAAACAAAAATTATAAAACTCATAAAGGCTCTTTCACCTAAAAACCAAACTACTTTTCTCAATATTCTCTTTATTTTTTCTATACTAATATCAACTTTGGACATAAACATTAATTAAAAAATTAATCTCAACATAATTTTTATGAAAAGAAAATTCCTCGCTTGACTGTCCCCTCAACGGTTCTTGTTTGTTAAAACTTAAATCAATCTCTTCTATGAGCCAACGACTATTTTCTATTTTTTCAAGAAATTTCATTATGTTAACAAATTCTCCCGTTCCGTTAATTCTGAAACTTACAAAATCCAAAATTTCCCCTTCTTTGTGATTTGTATCCATTGAAAAAATTTTAAGATTTAGATTTAAATTTGAAATTTGTTCTTTAAAAAAATTGATAAAACTAACTGGGACTTCTATGTCAATAAATGATTCTTGTTTTAAAATATCTTCCATTTCTCCAAGTCCTTTTTCGTAAAACAAAAAATTCTTTTCAAAATCTTCAAAATTTTCGCTCAACGATTCAATAGAAATTAATTCTTGTTTTTTCATCGCCAACTTATTTGAGTCCGCGATAATACTTCTCAAGGAAGGCAAAAGGCAAAAGAAAAACAATAAACAAAAAATTGCTACGATAATCAAAATAGAAGAATAAAATTTTTGAAGAAAATTCATTTTTCTAAGACAAAACTAATTCTAAAATTGGTGCCTTTCTCTTGAAGCCAATCCGGAATTGAAAAATTCACTTCTTTAAAATTTTTTTGCCCCTTAATTTTTTCCCTAAACTCATACGCATCATCAATGTTGGCGGCGTAACCAGAAATAGTAACTTTCAAGCTCTCTGATTGATAAGAAAAAATTTCTATGTGCATGCCTGGTAAAAGTAAATTAAATACTTGTTCTAAGAAAGTAGAAAAATTAAATTGATTTCTATAAAAATTATTCAATCCCAATAGTGTTCCGTTGACCGATTTAATCTTCTCTTGAAGAATTTGAACTTGAGAATTTCTTTCTTTCTCCATACTGATTAAATCCTTTTTCGCCTCAATTTGATTAGAAATATAAAATTTTATTGAAAGCAAAATTAGACTAAAACACAAGATAGAAGAAACCACCAAAATTCCCAAAATCCAGATCAATTTTAAATCTTTAGAATGTTTTCGCCTTATTTTCTCAATTGGAGGCAATAAATTGATCATAATTTTTGTCATCCCCATCTATCTCGTTAGTAAAAATGGAAAAAAGTGAATCAAGATATAGAAATAAAAATAAATTTATTCTCTTTTATAACTTCGGAGAGCTAAACCAATCGCAGTAGCATAGGGTAAAATCTTTTCCCTATCCTTTCCTTTTATCCTCTTTTCTTCAACGGGTAAATTAACCAAAGGATTGGCTTTTTGCACCACCAAGCCCGTTTCTTCTGATAAAAATTTGAGTAATCCATGCAAATTAGCACCACCGCCACAAAGTAAAAGTTTCTTTACTTCCTCTTCCTTGCCAAATAATCTTTTTTCTTTGGCGTGTGTTTGATAATAATCAATATGTTTCTTAATTTCATAAATAAATTCCGTAAGAACTGGAGATAATGCTTCTGAAAGTTTTTTGGCTCTATCGCCGGTTTGTTGGAAGCCATAAAGTTCTTTTAATTTTTGCGCTTTAGAAAATTGAATTTTTAAAGATTTAGCAATGGCAGAAGTTAACCTATCAGAAGAAAAAGGAATAAAAGAAGTGAAGCACAAAGAACTACCACGATAAACGCTAAAATTAGTGGAAGTAACACCGATGTCGGCAATAAAAATAGGATTCTCTATTCTCTCTCCTTTAATTATCGCCCGAGCAGTAGCTTGAGATTCCGTTTCCATAACTATTGGTGTTAGCCCTGCCTGAAAAATTGCGGAAACATAAGAATCAACTGTTTTTTTTGGTAAAGCTACTAGTAAAACTTCAATATATTTTGAATCTTTTTCAGTTGATTGAATTATGTGAGAATCAAGATAAACTTTATCTGGACTAAATGGGATATAATTCTCTGCTTCAAACTCAACAGCGCTTTTCACCTCTTCTTTACTCATTCGTGGCATCTGTAATACTCTGACAAAAGATTTTTCTTCAGGTAAGGATACAATTACTTGTTTTGTTTTAATTTTTTGCTTTTTGCTAACCAATTTCTTAATAGATTTAGCTAATCTTTCTATATCTACTATTTCTCCTTTCTCAACTATTCCTTCGTCTAAAGAACTTTTGTCTAAAACATTAAGTTTCAATTGATTTTTTTGCTGTTTGATTTCGGCAATTTTCAAAGACAAATCAGAGATATCTAATCCAAAAGCGCCAGGATAAAGATTAAGCAAATTGAACATATTAGTAAATTCTAAAATTAAAACTTATCTATAATCTAAAACTTTATCGTATCTCTTCCCATCCTTTATAGCCAAATTCTTCAGAAATACAGGGTAAAAAAGGAGGGGGATAGTAACTAAGTTTTGGGTCGTAAATATTTTGCCTCTCGCGATAGCCAGACACCCATGTGCTACCAGAACTCCACTTAGTTCCAACCCGACCATTACTAACAATGGAGCCAAAAATATTTAACTCCTCTTTTTTAGCATAATTCCAAGAATCGTAATGATTCCTTCCAAAATGTCCCTCTTGAGCGATATAAATACCATCTAATTCTAAATAATCGGGAGAATCTGGAGTAATTAAAACATTGTTTTGACTTACCAAAACAAATCCGTCTAAAGGGCTTCCATCTTTATAATTAATATTATCTTTTAACCAGACGCTTGCCTTTTCTTCGGGGACAATTAAATTAGCGACCGCTAAAGTAATCCGACCACCTACTTCTCCTTCAAGCCAGATATCATCCTCGAAATATATTAATCCACAATCTTCCAAAACATAATCAACAGCCATTTCTTCCTCACTAATTATAGAATGTTCCCAATAATATCCTTTTTCTTCAGTATATGCTCTCACTCTACTTAACTCTGTAATTTTACTCACATTTATTATTCTGCCATTTATTATAACATGATAACCTTCTTCGGTAGAGGGTGGAAAATAAAGTCCATGGCCCTCTCCTTGTGGTAATGGCTGAGTTAAAAATTTAATTCTACCTAAATCAATAGTAATGCCTTCAAAGTCAAAATGTGAGGCATTAATTCTAAAAAATTCTTCGCTGCCGTTAGCAGTTGTAAAAACTCCTGGACATATACATCCTTGACCTGATATCCACCCACACTCCGAGGGACAGATACTGCAACCGTAAGAATCAGTACAGTTCCATTCTGCTTGCTCCGATGTCACTAAAGAATTATTCTGACCATCCATTCTAATACCTCCATTAGAATGATAGGGTCCCATAATCGTTCTGTCGGCTCCTGCCCAAACATTGTGATTCAAAATATAGGAATACTCGGCCACGGTTGGTTTAATATAATGAACTTTAATTTTTCTTTGAACATCTGGAAATTGCATAGTCCAACCAACGACGGTGATGCCTATAGCCGTAGTAACTCCACAAGATCTTTCTTCCTCTACTTCTAATTGATATTTTCCAATTACTCCCAATCCTGGCAGGGTAAATTGATATTCACAATTAACGCAGTCAACACAATCAGAAGGGGGACAGCCAACCTCTTCTCCTTCGAAAATTTCTTGGGATTTGTGAACCAAATACCATCTATATCTATCAATTCCTGCTTCGGCTATGTGAAGTGCCTGTTCGTAGGCGAGCTCATATTCAGCCTGCTTCAGTTGAGAAAGAATAAATCCCAATAATCCTGCTAAAAGCAATAGAAAAACAGCACCAAAAATTAAAATATAAGTAATAATAAATCCTTTGTTTTTTTTCATCTTCCTATTGCGCTTCTAGTTTTAAATTTCTTAATTGAACCTTACTTTCTAAAGTATAATCCTCTGGATCACGATTTGGCTCAACATTAATAATTAAAAAAATCTGCATCAGGTGCGTTTCCTCTGCCCGAGCAGGATATTCAATGATTTCATTACCATTGATATCAAAATATTTAAAAACATATTTTTGAGGACTATCTATATTATTTTGAACATAGCGAGATAAAGTTGTGACTTCTTCTTGATCTTTTGGATAAATGGGAGGATTTCCTACTGGTTCTATCACTCCCTTTTTAAATTCTGTTTCTTGATTTGATGCCGTTTCTGTCCAAGACAATACGAACTGAACCTTCATAGAGTGACTTGGCTCTTGCCAATTACAATAATGTCCAACATATCCCGAGCTGTTGGCCGTAAGTTGAAGGAAATTATCTTGCGCTTGATTAGTAATATCAAAAGAAGCAGTCCCTTGCCAAAAACCAGGACAATCGTTACACTCTCCACTGTCTCGGCATAAGCTTCCTAAATTAAATCCATCTACAGAAATATCGGAATATTCTTTTATCCATCCAAAATCTCCTTCAACGCTCACTTGAATTTGCGCTTGCTCCAATGTTCCTTCATAAAAATCAGAGAAAACAACCGAGCAAGCCCCTCCATTAACATAAGTAACGCACTCTTTGGTTTCTTCTCTATCTGAAGTTCCACCTAAAAAATATCTAACCCTTTCTACTTTGTCGTCACTATTGATATCGCTAAAAAAAATAAATTCTCCATCTTCGGCTTTTTCAATCGGATATGAACCATCTCCGCCTGTTCGTGCTTCTCTTATTTCCCTAATCATAACCTTAACACCTCTTCTGGCTTCGTTAATGGCATACGCTTGATTCCACGCATAACTATTAATTTTATAAAGAGCAGGGATCAAGCTAAATAAAGCACCCGTGATCAAGCCGAAAATAGCAATTGCGATTAGCGTTTCAATTAATGTAAATCCATTACTCATATCTTTCTAATCCTATGTTTTTATAATTATCGCCCGAAATAATAATAGAAAAAGTTTTCTCATAATAATCCTTTGCCTGGATATTTAGATCGTAGTTCGAATTCGCTTCCAATGGGATAAATAACGACTCCCCATCCATATCGGTACCCTGAATCTCTTCATATCCAATAGAAGAATTGAAAAGGCGAACTGTGGCTCCAAAAACCGCTTCCGTGCTGGAAGCGTCTTCAACCTTAACTAATAAAAAATTATCTGATTCTAAGTAGAGATTGATAGAAGTTGTTGTACCAACTGAAAGATGATATGGCATTGGAGTCAATCCCTGATTAAGATTCAATGATTGATCATTCTTGTTAAAATTAGAAAAATAATAATTATCTGTCTCCATTCCCAAAAATTCTTTTTGACCACTAATGTTTGACGAATCTCCAGTATTATATTTATAAATTGGCTCTTCTTCGGCGTCGGTTCCTACTATTTTGTCTCCTCTTAAATCAAAACTAACATCAGAGATTGGAGTTGCCGAACCATCTTTCCATGAAAGATTCCAATCATAAAGAATTGGAGTTTTTCCTAAATCACTGGTAGAAAAATTTGCCTTAATTTTTAACTTAAAAAATTCTAATATGTCTAAATTAGATAAATCAATTGGTGAAGAATCAAAACCATTTTCGTTGCCGGGCAAGTCGCTATTAGCGACTAAGCACCAATCGGTGCTAGTGCTATAAAAAACCTGATAATTAATATTTGTTTCCAACTCCTCAAAGTCAGACCATTCTAATTGACGCCATTCAGTGATTTGAATCGGCAAAATCGCATTAGACATGAAATATCCCGAAGAAAAATAAGTAAAAGGAGAACTTTCAGATAATACAATATCTCCATCGGTAATTGTTAGGTCACTAATTTCAAAAATTTTATTCTGATTTAAAAAAGTGTCAAAAAAACTACCACCTCCCCAAGGGAGAAAAGTATTTACCATTAAATCACTAGTTTCATCAATAATAAAAGTAATGGGATAAAGCTCTCCCTCGTTTATAGTGGGATTCTTTCTTAGGGGAGTGGCAATAATCGAGCCATTATATTCCTCTCCTATCTTAAATGTCTGAGAATTTCCGTAGCCCTGTTTTTGAACGAGAAGCTTATAATCGTTAGCCAACTCTGATGTATTCAGAATCAAAAGTCGCTTTCCGAGGTTCTGTAAGTCGGTGCCATAGCATTGATCAAACGCCGTTCCTTCGTTAATGATACGAAGCGTATCGTTGGGACAAGGAGGGAGCTGATCTCCTGTTATAATCTCTACCGGATTACCATAGCTATCGCTCAACGAAATACGCAAAGCCCCTTTGCCTTCTCCTGTTTCTAATCCTTTGGCTGCAATGTTGGCGCTTAAAATCGTTTCTCCTCCCCAAAAATCGCTCCAAGAAATTCTAACTTTTATTTTCTTATAATCGTTAGGTGCTATATCTGGTGAGACAATCGTTCCACTACAATCAAACCCTTCTATCGTTCCATCAGCACAATCGTCAAAATCCTCAATAAGCGTTTGGATATTATAGGAAACGCCGTTAAGAATAATAACACTTTCGCTTGTTTGAATGTCGTTAAAAGATAAATTTCTTAATTCTTCAATACGTTCGTTTGCTAAATAGACTGCACTCATTTTAGCCTTTGATTGGGCAACCACTTTAATCGCTAATCGAAAGCCACCGAAAATTCCCACAAAAATAATTGAGATTAAAAAGGTGGCTACCAAAACTTCTATAAGTGTAAATGCTTTTTGTGTTCTCTTCATACTCCTCCCTTAAACAAATATTTTCAGATTCTATATCTTATTTCATAATAACAAAAAAACGCCTTTTTGACGATTTTTTAAGCAACACGAGAACGGTAAGATACTCAATCTCCTACTTTTGAATTACATGCCCTCCATTATAGAATAAATCGGTTGAATCATAGAAACAGCAAAAAATCCAACTACTGCTCCAATAAAAAGCAAAAGAACCGGTTCAATAATAGAAGATAAATTTTTGGTGATATTATTAACTTGTTCTTCAAAAAAATCAGCTAATTTTGTCAGCATTTTTGATGTTTCCCCTGTTTCTTCTCCAATACGAAGCATTTGTAAAAAAAGATTAGAATAAAGATTCGAAAAGGCAGACATCGCGATAGAAAGTTTTTTTCCTTTTTGAACTTCTTCTGCTGACGCGATTAACGCTTCTTTGAAATAGACATTGGTAACTGTGTTAGAAGAAATTTTAAGGGCTGTTACTATGGGGACGCCTCCATTTATCATTGCGCTCAAAGAAAGACAAGTATAAGCACAATTTATTTTCTTCAACAAACCTGAAAAGAAGGGGACTCTCAAAAGAAAACTATCTAAAAATCTTTTACCTTTTTTGTTTCTAACTAAAGAAAGAAATAAAAAAGGCGTTCCAAGAAAAAATAAAATTACTATATACCAATAGGAAACAAAGAAATTACCCAATGCAATGACAAATCTTGTCATTACTGGTAGCTCTATCTCTAGCTCTTCAAATGTTTGACTTAATTGAGGAACAACTTTAACCAACATAACTATTCCAATAAGAAGCATCGCTCCAATAATTACTGCCGGATAAACCATAGCGCCCTTTACTTTTGACCTCAATTGATGTTGTCTTTCTAATTGAAGAGCTAAGACACCTAAAATTTCTTCCATTTTACCAGTCTGTTCTCCAACTTTGACCATACTATAATAAATCTCTGGAAAAATTTTAGGATATTTAGCTATGGCAACAGAAAAGGCAGTCCCCTTAATAATATCTTTCTTTGTTCCATCCAAAACCTTCTTGAAATATTTATTCTTTGTCTGAATAGATAAAACATCTAATGCCTTAGGCAAAGATACTCCTGCTGATACCATAACTTGTAAATTTCTTGTCATCATCAATTTTTGGACCAAAGAAACTCTTTTAAGTCCCATTGAAAATGTCTTCTTTTTTGTTGCCCTTCGTTCTTCTTCAGCAGAAATCAAAAAAAACCCCTTATCTTTTAATAAATGAGCTAAATCTCTTTTATTTTTTGCCAGCTCTTTACCTTTCTTCTTTTTTCCTTGAAAAGATTTGGCAATATAGTTATAGGTGGGCATAAATAAAATATTTATTCCATTATTACTCTTAAAACTTCTTCTATGCTTGTAATTCCTTGAGTCGCCTTAACAAATCCATCCTCCACCATTGTTCTCATTCCATCTTTTATTGCTCTTGCTTGAATTTGATCAGAAAAAACTCCCTTACTAATTAATTTTTTGATACTTTCCGTAATGGGCAAAACTTCAAAAATACCACACCTCCCTTTATAGCCCTCTGAACAAGTTTTACTTTTTTTTGGGTGATAAAACTCTATGTTAGAAAATTTTTCTTTGGCCTCAATTATTTTATCTTTTTTCATGGCGCTTAATATTCGGTCTGAATCACAATATTTAAGTAATGTTTTCATTTTAGAACTACTAATCTTATATCCCGTTTTTTGTTCACATAACTTTCTTACTAAACGCTGAGCCAAAACTACATTTAGCGTAGAAGCAATTAAAAATGGTTCTACTCCCATATCTATAAGTCGCGGGATAGCTCCAGCGGCACTATTTGTGTGTAGGGTTGATAAAACTAAATGTCCTGTTAGCGCAGCGTTAATCGCTAAAGAAGCTGTTTCACTATCTCTAATTTCTCCAACCATAATAATATCTGGGTCTTGCCTCAACAAAGAACGAAGCCCATTCGCAAAGGTTAATCCAATCTTTGGCTTAACCTGTGTTTGGTTAACTCTATTAACGCGATATTCAATTGGATCTTCTATCGTGCAAATATTAATTTCTGGAACATTCAAAATCTCTAATATTGAATAAAGTGTAGTTGTTTTTCCAGAACCAGTAGGGCCAGTCACCAAAATCATTCCTGTGGGTTTTTTGATTGCTGATTCAACGAATTCAAGAGCATCACCTCTTAATCCTATCTCTTCTAAAGAATATCCTTGATTCCCCTCGGCTAAAAGACGCATTACAACTTTTTCGCCAGTCAAAACTGGCAAGATAGAAACTCTCACCGAATATTTATCATTTTCTTTTTTAAACTTAAACCTCCCGTCTTGTGGCAAACGATGTTCGTCTAATTTGAGATCGGCTAAAACTTTTATCCTGGCGACAATCCCTGTAGCAATCTGCTTAGGAAGAGTCATCGCTTCACGCAAAATACCATCAATCCTATAACGAACCATTACTTCTTTTTCTGATGGTTCAATGTGAATATCTGAAGACCTATCTAAAATGGCGTGTTGTAAAAGGGTATCCACAATCCTTATTACTGGCATCTCTTGGGCCATTTTCTTTAAGCTCAACTCTTCTTTTGCGTTTAAGGGCTTTATTCCTTTTTCTAAAGATATTGGTTTTATATCCCCCGATTCTTTTTTAATTAACTCTTTAAATTCAGCCTTCAGGGTTTTCCTATATTGCGATAAAATATTTTTAATACTCTCAGGCGTTGTTAATCGAGGTAAAATTTTCAGATTAGATTTCTTTTTAATAAAATCAATTGTCTGAAGATCTTCTGGATCAAGCATTGCTACTTCTAAGTTTCTATTATCCTTTCTAAAGGCGACTATGTTGTGTGAGCGGGCGATAGGTTCAGGAATAATTCCCAGAATATCGTGAGGAACGGTTGATTTCTCTAAACTAATAAAAGGAATGCCTAAGATATAGGCATTAACTCTAATTAAGTCTTCTTGAGAGACAAAACCATTACTAACCAAAATGTTCCCAACATTCTCCTTGCTATTTTTAGCAATTTTTTGGGCTTCTGAAAATTGTTCTTTAGAGATTAGCTCGGCATCTAAAAGAAAATTCTTTAATTGTTTAGGGTCTATTTTCATAACAATAAAAGTTGTATTTTTTAGTCACCGAGCACTTTTTTTATTTTCTCTGTTACTTCTTCCAAACTATAATTTGCCTTTACAAGATAAGTAGTAGCTCCAAACTCAATGGCCTTTTCCACTTCTCCAACATTCTCTAAGTTAGTAAGAATAATAACAGGAATATTTTTTGTATTATTGTCTAAGTGTAGCTCTTTCAAAACATCTAAACCATGTTTTTTGGGGAGAATAAGATCTAAAAGAATCAAGTCTGGATTTCCTGTCTTTGCTAATCTTAAACCCACTTCTCCGTCAAGAGCGGATTGCACTTCGTATCCCTTTTTTCTCAAAAATTCTCCTAAAGTTTTTTGAATAGCTACTTCGTCTTCTATAAATAGAATTTTTTTCATAATAATGAATGATTAATTATTAATTATTAATTTGTGGGTAGAGTAAAATAAAAAGTGCTTCCCTTGTCTTCTTTTGAATCAAACCAAACCTTACCAGCCATTCCATCAAGAATTAATTTAACGATAAAAAGACCCAATCCTGTTCCATAAACTTCTGTCTTAACGGCGTTTCTGCAACGAAAAAATTTCTGGAAAATACGCTTTCTGTCCTCCATTGGAATACCTATTCCATTATCCTTTATTTGAAATTCTACTTTTTTAGTTAATTCTTTTAACTCAATAAATATTTTCCCTCCTCCCTTGCTATAGTTTATCGCATTTCCAATTAAATTTTCAAGGACTATCTTTGTAAGAGGATAGCTGGCTGAAACATTTTTTAAGTCTTTTGCCGGCTTTAATTCTACGGTTAAATTAGAAGCATTAATAAATGTTTTATACTCAGAGATAACTTCTTTTGTTAATTCTGATAAAGAGAATTTTGTTCTTTTGTTGTCTAGCCGATCCTCTTTCAATCTGGTAATAGTAAGCAAATCATCAATCAACCCCTCCATTCGCGAACCATTTTCTTTAATAATGTCAAAATATTCAAGATTTTCTTTTTCATTAGATGGCTTAAATTCTTCTGATAATAAAAATTGTGTAGCCCATCTCAAATTGGTTAATGGCGCGCGTAATTGATGGGAAACAATATTAACAAATTCTGTCTTCATCCTGTTTGCTTCAGCTAAATCTTCAAAACTATGAGTAATAATAAAAGCAATGATTAACAATGTCATCGCGACCGCCAAAACAACAAAAGCAACTATTCTTGGATCAGATATGTAGCGTTCCCCCATAAGATAAAAAACAATACTGGAAATCATAATAACAAATCCCATAACAACGAAAAGGAATTGGGGGCATTGTCGAAGGGGAACATTGTATTCTTTGCATCGAGCAAAAATGTTAAATTGAAAAAATTTATTATCCATGATTTATGCTTAATTTTAACATTATTTAATTCTATCACATTTTCAAAAAAGAAAACAATTATACTTCACAAAATACAAAATTTCGGGTAGTATCAAATGTGCGGGGCATAGTGCAATTGGTAGCACGAGTCCTTTGGGAGGATTTAGTCCCAGTTCGAGTCTGGGTGCCCCGACATTAAAGAAAAAGGTTCAACAAAAATTAAGCGAGGTGCGGGTGTAGCTTAGTGGTAGAGCTTTTGGTTTCCAACCAAATGATGAGGGTTCGATTCCCTTCACCCGCTTGGAACTAAAAACCACCCATTATCCAATTCCCTTTTTAAGAGGGGAGGATAAAGAGGTGGTTTTTCATTTGTGAAAAATGAATTATCTAACCATATCTTTCAATGCCTTTCCTGCCTTGAATCTTGGAACTGTTGTCGCTGCAATCTTAATACTCGCTCCTGTTTGTGGGTTTCGCCCCATTCTTGCTTTCCTCTTGCTTGTTAAAAACTTACCGAAACCAGTTAAAACAACTTCCTGACCCTTGCTTAAGGTCTTGCCAATTTCATCTAAAAGAATATTTAAACATTCTCCGGCAACTGTTTTTGAAAGACCGGATTTTGTTGCTAAAACTTCTACTAATTCTTGTTTTTTCATATTTTTATATCCAATTTAACTTATTAGCTCGACCTTTATTTTTAATCATTTGCTACTTAGCGTATTCTATCACTCTTTTCTCTCTAATAACAATAACTTTAATCTCTCCTGGGTATTTTAACTCTTCGGCGATCCTTTTTGCAATGTCTATTGCTAATTTTTGGGCTTTCAAGTCGTCAATTTCATTCGGTCTAACGAAGACCCTTAATTCTCTGCCTGCTTGAATAGCGTACGCTTTTTCAACTCCGTCAAAAGCAGTTGCAATGGCTTCTAATTCCCCCAATCTTTTGAGATAATTTTCTAATGTGTCTTTTCTTGCTCCGGGTCTAGCTCCAGAAACTTGATCAGCTGCTTGAACAATGTGTGATTCAATTGTTTCGTAAGGATATTCTTCGTGATGAGATTTCATCGCAGTGATAACCTCTTTCTCTACCCCAAATTTTTCTAAAATTTTAATTCCGATATCAACATGAGAACCCTGAACTTGATGATCTATGGCCTTCCCTATATCATGCAATAGTCCGGCTTTGCGAGCTACTCGCACATCAGCCCCTATTTCTTCTGCTAACATCCCACTCAATAAAGAAACTTCAATAGAATGTAATAAAACATTTTGACCAAAGCTTGTTCTAAATCGGAGTCGCCCTAAAAGTTCAATTAATTTAGGGTCAAGGTCAAGTACTCCTGTTTCGTAAACAGCCGTCTCTCCGGCTTGCTTGACTTGTCCAGATATTTCTTCTTCAACTTTTTTAACGGTTTCTTCAATCCTCGCTGGCTGAATTCTGCCATCTTCAATAAGCCGTTCCATTGCTTTTTTGGCAATATATCTACGCATCAGATTAAATCCTGAAATAGTTATTAATTCTGGCGTCTCGTCAACTAAAACTTCTACACCTGTGGCTTTTTCAAAGGCCTTAATATTGCGCCCCTCTTTACCAATTATCCTGCCTTTAATCTTATCTGAAGATAGTGCAACGTTGGTTGTAGTAATCTCTTGAACTTGTGAAATAGCACATCTTTGAATTGCTAAAGTTAATAATTCTTTAGCTTTTTCTTTGAACTTTTCCTTATTATCCCTATCTAAATGAAGCATCTTCTCTAAAAGTTCTCTTTGAGATTCTTTCTCTACCTTATCCATTAATTCCTTTTTTGCCACATCGCGGGGTAATTCAGAAATCTTTTCCAATTTTTCAATCTCTTGATCTATCAAAGAACTTAAATTACTCTTCAACTCTTTAATCTCGTCTGCTTTGTGATAAATCTCTTTTTCTTTCTCATCTAACTCAGAAATTTTGGATTGAAGATTATTTTCTCTTTTTAAGAGAAATTTTTCTGTTTTTGAAAGTTCGCTCTTTCGCGTTTCCTCGTCTCTTCTTGTTCTTCTAATTATGTCTTCTGACTTACGATCTGCTTCAGTTGTTATTCGTTCGGATTCTTTTTTTGCTTGAGTTAATCTTTTTTGAATCGTTTCTTCTAAACTGCCGATTTGTTTTTTGGCAATTGATTGTCGAGAAAGATAACCCAAGATGGATCCCAAAACAACTCCAGCAAGACCTGTCGTTAACAGTATAATTTGAGTCATATTTTATATTTGAAAACTGGTAAAACATTTTAAATAATTTTAAGAATCACCAAATTTCAATCTTAATTAATAATATTCTAACTTCTAATTAGAATTTACCAAAAAAATGCTTGGTTGTAAAGGATTTTAATCCTTTCTATCTTTTTTTTGGTTCTATCACCTTATCTATCAATCCGTAATCTTTGGCTTCTGCGGCAGAAAGGTAAAAATCTCTGTCTGTATCTTTAGAAACATCTTCCAATGATTTTCCTGTAAGTTTGGCAATAATTTTATTCAACTTGTCTTTTATTTTCATAATCTGTTTCGCCGTAATTTCTATCATACTTGCTTCTCCACTTACTCCACCAGCAACCTGATGCAATAAAATTTCACCATTGGGTAAGGCAAATCTTTTTCCCTTTGTGCCAGCTGCAAGAAGAACAGCACCCATTGAAGCGGCTAATCCAACACAAACAGTAGATATCGGTGGAGCCACATGTTGCATAGTGTCGTAGATCGCCAAACCAGCAGTTACAGAACCACCGGGACTATTGATGTATAGTTTGATTTCTTTCTTTGGGTCTTTGCTGGCTAAAAAAAGTATCTGGGCAATAATAGAATTTGCGACCATATCTGAAATCGGCCCAGCTAAAAATATAATCCTGTCCTCTAAAAGACGAGAATAAATATCATAGGCCCTTTCTCTTTGCCCGCTTTTTTCAATAACTGTAGGAATTAAATTCATAATGACTAATGATTAATTATTTTTGTAATTTTTGCGAGTAAATGTCTAACAATTTAATTTTAATTCAAAACCGGTCTTTTTAATTTCGTTGAAGAAAGCGCTATCTGTCGCAAAATCCTCCTCTGTAAATCCAACTGGTTCTAACCCTGCCATAACCTCTTCTTTTTTTCTTTTCGTAAGTAAAAAATTTATAGCTTTTAATGTATTCTTAAATTTTGGAGAGATAATACAAACATCAACATCTGACCAAGTATGCGTTTTCCCCGTAGCTTGAGAGCCAAAAATCATTACCCGTTTAATTGATAACTTTTCTTCTTCTAACAAGCGCTGGGTATAATTCTTAACTATTTTAGCTACCCTTTTTGAAATTCCTTTTTCAACCATAAAAGCAAATTTTTAGTAAATTTCTTTTAATTATAGTCATATATTTTCATATTAGTCCGATATTTTTAAATATCAAATAACAAAATTCTCGGGCTTCATGGTTTTAAATTAAATTATCTTTTCCTAAGAAACAAACCTCGATAATCTATTTAATTAAATTTTCCAAAAACTGCAATGTTTTTTCTTGCTCTATTCTTTCTTTAAGATAGCTCTTCAACGCTACCTGGTCAATCTCCTGCTTGGTTTTCTCATTAGCTGGGTGCTCTAAAAACATCTTAACTTCTTTTTCAACCTCGTCTTCTTCAGCGTCAATCTTTTCTAATTTCTGAATCTCTCTTAAGATTAAAATCTTTTTAATTTTCTCAATAATTTTAGGTTTCAAGGAGTCCTCTAACTCTTTTTCGCTCTTTTTATTTTTTTTCAAATAATCCTCAAACGATATTTTAAGAAAATTTGTAACATTTCTTTTTAATTCCTCCATCGCTCTTTCTTTTTCCCTTAAAGTTAAAACTTCTGGCACAGAAAATGAGCAATCCTTGGATATCTCGTTCAAAATCTCATCTCTTACTCTTTGTTTCTCTGTTGTTTCCTTTTCTTTTTTTATTTGCGCACGAATAGTTGTTTTTAGCTCTTCTCCCTTACCAAAACTTATTTTCTCTTGTTGCTCTTTTGGCATTTTATCTTTTACGTCCTGAAGCTGTTTAATCGCTTCCTCAACTTCTTCGTCTTTGATAATTACTTCCTGTTTTTTGACTTTTTGAGCCACCTTTCTATAATCTGATAATTTTATTTCCGGAAGAATAGAAATAATCGCCTTAAATTCTAAAGGATTATTAAATGCTAATTTTAAAATTTCAATTTCCGGCGAACCTAATGGTTCCAAACCGTTATTTTTAATAGCTTGGAGATAAAATTCCTCTACTGCTATGGGAGCGGCTTGAGATAAAATCTTT
>Ga0307991_1000865_pt1 | contig 21945 bp, 18 predicted proteins | sample EllFjometagen131_FD_203146 | JGI IMG/M metagenome (GOLD analysis project Ga0307991, IMG submission 203146) | Marine microbial communities from Ellis Fjord, Antarctic Ocean - #131 | ecosystem: Environmental > Aquatic > Marine > Unclassified | place: Southern Ocean | collected 2014-10-08 | reverse complement strand
TTACTGTAATTCGTAAGTTTGATATAAAAATAAAATGCTTCCAAGAGCATCATGGGACCGGTGTATTCACGATAAGTGATAAACAAGCCAAATATCGGGTCGGGATCCCCAAAATAGATTTTTGTAGACCAGAAATTTTTCATATCCTTAAAAAAAATTCGTGTTTTCCCTGAATCCGATTAAAAATCAATTTCTAATCATGCTGGCGGTTGCAGCCATTACCAAAATTAGAATTGCTGAATCGTTTTCAGCAACTCCTTTTAGCACCTGGCAGTCAGGGATTTGGGGAAAATAATGTAAACTCGGTTTGAGGATACGTATTCCCTTCCAAAATTTTTAACATGCCGGTTCTATATTAAAAAATTATGACTGTACGATTATTTCCAGATGTAAGGAGGCATGGAGGCTGGAAAGATACGGATAGCATCCAGCGAGGTATCCGAAAGATGGCATACACCGTTAGGCATTTCGGTATATACATACGGCATTCAGGCAGGCTTTCTGGTTTACGGATCAGTCTAATTACCGCGCCTTTCCGGTGTCCCCAGTGGTATGAAGCGGCTTTCGTCCCCGAATACAGCAATGACTGGCTTATGATGGATTCTCACCATCTTTCCTTTTAACCGGTATACCCGATTTTTTGGAATATAGCCGGCACCTGTTTTGCCATAGAAATCATTCTGATATAGTATTGGATACGCTTTGTCATCTTTTATGGTGTGAAAAAATAAAAATGTTTATTTTGATTTCCATCAAGGGCTTCGGGGTTTGCCCTCCTGATCCGGAGGGGGATGCCCGAGAAGAGGCGGGTGGTCCATGGCGCCGTAAGGGTTTTGTGGCGGATTATCGTGGAAGCGGGGCCGATGGCGGCGGAATTTTTCCAGTAACCGGTCCAGTTTTTCCTGCTGCGCCACAGTTAGTTCTTTTTTAATCGCCATCAATTCGTTACCAATGATTTTAGTCATCTCCGCCCGTCTGGTCTGAAAAAAATCATGATGCCGGGTTCGCATGTCCGCCAGGATCTTGCCGATTTTTTCTTGCTGCCCTACGGTAAGATCCAGTTCATGGGTGAGCCGGTGCATCAAAAACCGGTCCCGCATAAAAGGCGCCCCGCCTCGAAATTCGAGGATTCGATGTTTGATAAACATTCCGGTCCCCAGCACGCCGGTTACAACTCCCAGCGCAAAAATTAGAAATATACCGGCAAATATCTTCCATCGCTTCATGGCCATTCCTTACAGTCCCACGACCTGTTTGAGGGTCAACTCTTCCATATTATAGTCAAAGACGGTTAATACAGCATCTTCCGGAATAAAATCAGCGTGGATTACCATTGCGGTCAGGGCGATAATTAGAATACAGGCAACGGGCGCCAGACGCCATATTTTCTGTCCCACTTGCAGGAAATAGCCCGGATGGTTGTTGAGTGGTCCGATGCGCCGGATTCGCCGCATGGTACACGCCTGCCAGGTTTGGCGCTCTTTTGACTCCGTCTGCTCAGCCCAGGCAACGGACAATACTTTTTTGATCTTGCGATGACCCGCCGTGGATAGTGTCATTATTTCTCCTATATTCTTTAGCCTGCTGCCCCTGCAATGGTTACCTGAATTAAAGTTTTACCTGACCTTCAAGCAGGTTACGCAATTTTTTGCGCGCCCGAAAAGATCTTACCTTTACATTGGCCGTGCTCCATCCCAGGAGCCGGGCCGCCTCTTTACCCGAAAAGCCTTCCAGGTAGATCAGTTGGATTATCATCCGTTCTTTGGCCGACAGCCTGCTGAAAGCCCAGTCAAGGATTTCACGGGCATCCTTGCGGTCATTGATCGCTTGAAAAGACTGGTTGGACACATCCGCCAGAATGTCTTCAAGCCAGTTGCGGTTTTTTGTTGAAAGAGCGCTCATGGCGACTTCCCGATTCCGGTACTGCCGGCGCCAGAAATCATAGGTTGTTTTCACGGCGATAGAAGCCAGCCAGTTTTTGAATCCCGATCTGTTTTTAAGCGTCGGCAGGGACCGATAGGCTCTGATAAACACGTCATGGGCCACGTCTTCCACCTCATCTCCGGGGAGATGCCTCTGCAGTATGCTGAAAACATACCCCTTGTATTTTTCCAGCAGGTATTCGAAATCATTTACTTCTCCGGCCAGAACCCGGCTGATGACGGCGACATCCTCCTCTTGTGCGGTTTGACCCTGCATCGATTTTTATTTTCCGATTCCTTTAAATCCCATGCGTCATCAGTGGATAGTATCGTCAGAACCCGGCTTAAACAGGTGTTTTGTCTCAATTTTTGCAGCGCTGCCGGTGCAAAGATCGCCCCCAAATGCATTTCAACCAGCAGCAGCAATCGTCTCAGGGCAAATCATCGACTACATATTCCTAATGCAATTTCCGGAATCGATCTCGTTTTTCGTTATGCTCGGCCCGTATTTCCTTCAGCAGATCAATCTGATCGGCGGTCAACACCGTTTTAATTTCCATAATGACACGGCCGCCTAAAACGGCCAGATCTTCCATCAGCGGAGCAATTTCCTGAAACTGGTTGCGCACGGTTGCTTCATCAAGCTGGTCGGCAAATATTATTGCCGCTATTTTTTCTCTTGCCAGGGCGAACTGATCCCTGATTTGCTGCCCTTCTGTTCTGTACTTTTTGATGATGCCTCGGATTTCATCCCGCTGGATATCGGAAAGATCAAGCGCCATCACCATCCTCAAACCCGGGAATCCCTGCCCCATGCCGTGTTTCATCGGACCTTTGCAGAAATGGGCACTTGCTGCCGATGCTCCTGCCAAACCTATCACAACAGTTGATATTATTGCAAATTTTTTACCAATTTTCATTTTTTACACCTTTCATTTTTTTATACACATTCTATCTTGATAATTTTTTTCTTCTATTTTGTCGCGGTAGAACCCGTGTGTCCTTATGCGGTTTCAGGTGCAAACCGAAAACAGCAGGAGAACAGCCGCATGCCGGTCAATTGCGTTTTCAGCAATATCTGTTATTGAAGTCGTGAATATATCTGAAACGGTTACAGTTTTATGAAAAATTTAAATGTCTGATGACAGGCAAGTGAGGGAAAAGGGGGCGACATGGTTTGATCCCCCTGAATCCCTTTCAAAGAAAGATTCAAGGGGGAATGTTTGGACTTAACCACCGAAAATCGCTTCGGCAGCTTCGAGGGCAGAGGCGTCACCGGTCTGGATGGCATTCATCTTGCCGGCAGTTACGGGCAGAATGGAATTGATAAAATAGGTGGCGGTCTTGATTTGCCCTTGGTAGAATATTGCATCTTTCTTTTTGGCGCCGTTTGTCAGTTTTTCAGCGGATATGGCAGCCCGCCACAGCAGCATCCAGGCCAACGTAACCTCACCCATGGCCTCCTGGAAGGGCGTGGCATGCACAAAGGCGGTTTTGAATTCCGGCGACATGGCGGTATTGCCTATAAACATGGCGGTTTCACCCAATTTATCGGCAATATTTTTGACCTTGTCGGCCAGATCGCCGGTGGCCGGAGAATTTTTTGCCCGGGTGACCGTTTTTTGAATTTCCTGGAGATAGTTCATGAATACCACGTTTTTTTTCATGCCCAGCTTTCGGGCCAGCAGATCCATGGCCTGAATGCCGTTGGTGCCCTCGTATATGGCGGCGATCCGGACATCCCGCAGGTGCTGTTCAATTGGGAAATCTTTTGTGTATCCATAACCGCCCAGCACCTGCATTGCTTCGGAGCAGATTTTAAAACCACAGTCCGTGCAAAAGGATTTGATCACTGGAGTGAGCAGCGACAGCAGATCTCCGCAGTATTTCCGTTCTTTGGTGGTTGCGGAAAGCTTTTCCAGATCCAGCAGATGGGCGCCGTAATAAATCAGGCTACGCATGCCGTCCACGTGGGATTTCATCCACATGAGCATGCGCCGGACATCCGGGTGCTGAATAATGGGTACGGCGGGAGCGTCCGGGTTCAGGGCGTTTTCAAGTGCACGCCCCTGAACGCGTTTTTTGGCATAATTAGCTGCATACAGGTAGGCGGCGGATGCATTGGTAAAGCCGATAGCGCCCATGAGCAGTCGGGCCGTGTTGATCAAATGGAACATGGCGCGCATGCCCTTGTTTTTTTCACCCAGAAATAAACCCCGGCATTTGTTTTTACCGCCAAAAGTCAGGCTGCATGTGGGGCTGCCGTGCATGCCCATTTTTTCTTCTATACCGGTACAAATAACATCGTTAGGCTCTCCCAGGCTGCCGTCGTCGTTGACCCATATTTTGGGAACGAGAAAAAGGGAGATCCCTTTTGTGCCGGCGGGAGCACCTTCTATGCGTGCCAGCACCGGGTTGATAATATTTTCGGTCAGGTCCTGTTCGGCGTTGGTGATGAAAATTTTATTGCCGGTAATGGAATAGGTGCCGTCGTTGTTTTTTACCGCCGTTGTGACAAGCGCCCCCACATCTGAACCGGCATCTGATTCCGTAAGCGCCATGGTGCCGCTCCACTCGCCGGAATACATTTTTTTTAAAAAAAGATCCTTTTGTTTGGGTGTGCCAAAGGCGTCCACCAGCTCTCCGGCTCCGAAACCGCCCCAGGCACACAGCGTCAGTGAATAATTGGCCCCTAAAAAATAGTCCACCACGGCCTGGGCCACCGCCATGGGCAGACCCTGTCCCCCAAGTTCCGGGGGTGCAGTGAGAGCGGTCCATTCCCCTTTCTTGAAAAGTTCGTAGACCCGGTGAAAGCACTGTGGCACCCGGACGGTTCCGTTTTTAAAGACAAGGCCTTCTCGGTCACCTTCGGCAAAAGTCGGCAGTATTTCTTTGATGGCAAGGTTGCGGGCTTCGGAGATGATCATATCAAAGGTTTTTTTGTTAAACGCTTTGTATTTTTACATAGTTTGTCTATTTCCAATTGTCCGTAAAGGACAAAATCAATGTCCCTGCGGTCTGCAATTAATTGTGCCATGTCAGAAAAACCAACTCCCAAAAAGAAAGTCTTCGGCCGATTCGGTGGGCACAGCCCACTCTAAAAATTGGGACAATAAAATCGATAGAATTTCTTAAATTTTCACTATTCACTTTTTCTACTTCTCACTTTTCATTATTTTTTTCATCTCTGCCGGAATTTTCCGGATCTGCCAGGTTCCATTGACGATGGCAACCACTTCGCCGGCGGCATCTTTGATCTTCATCTCCAACGAAAAGTCGGCCTTGCCTTTTTTTTCGGCCTCGGCGAGGATATGGTCAACCTGTTCCTCGCCAAGTTCCATTTCAAGCGTCACATCGGTGGTTGCCGGACGGCGAAAGCGGATGTTGATCTCCTTGACAACGGGGAAAAAACGGTTCACGTCAAAAGAGGCGATATGCAGAATACCTCCGGGAATTTCCCCGATGGTAAACAGGGAACCGGCATACATCATGCCCACATGGTTGATATTGCCTTTCAGCGGCATCACGATTTTCGTGTAGCGCTGCCTGACCTCGATCACCTGGATGCCGGTACGCTTGATTGCATCGATACCATCAATGGCCATTTTCGCTATGGCTTTCATCTCTTCGCTGGTTATCATATTTTTTCTCCTATTTTTTTTTGCCAGACCGGGTCTCTTTTTTCCATCAAAGCCGTAATTCCCTCCTGAAAATCATTTATTTTCAGCAGCATACTCTGCATGTCAACTTCCATGCCCAGGTGGGTCATCAGATCCACGCCTTCACCCTTGCTTACCATCCTTTTAACGGCTTCCACGGCCAGGGGGGCCATTTTGATAATATCTATGGCCAGGTTATCGGCCTCTTCGTACAGTTTTTCCCGTGTGGGATAGACATAGGCCGCCAGTCCCCAGTTAAGTGCCTGGACCGCAGTATAGTGACGTGACGTCATGAGGACTTCCATGGCCCTGGACGAGCCTATTGTTCTGGAAAGGCGGGCTGTGCCGCCCAGATCAGCTATTAGGCCGAATTTTGCTTCGGGTAGGCCCCGATGCAGTCTGCGCTCATGAGTCTGAAATCACAGGCCAGCGCCAGTTCCACGGCCATGCCGAACACCCCGCCGTGCATGGCGCAGATGATGGGAATTTCGATAGCCTCCAAACGGTTGAGGTAGTGGAAGTTTGCTGATATCAGCGCGGATGGGGGCCCCGCCTGCTGCCGTATCGGTCATGAATCGGCCCACCAGTGAGCATAGAGAATTAAAGTCAACCCCGGACGAAAACACGGTTCCCTTACCACGAATGATAACTACCCGAATTTCCGGCTCAACGATCAGGCCCTCTATGGTGTCACAGATCTCCTTCAACATTTCAAACGTCAGGGCATTTCGCTTTTGCTCCCGGTTCAGCGTGATATAAAATTTTTTTTTTGAAAAAGACATCGTCCGCTTGCAGCAGAATCGTTTATCTACAAAAGTATCGTAAGATTTTTAATCGGATAGGAAACACAGGCATGCACATATCCGAATTGACGATCTGATTTGCGCACCAAGGCGCCTGGCGCCTGGAATACCTGACCGGAAAGAATTTTAACCCGGCACATGCTGCACTCACCGGAACGGCACAGGGAAGGAATGGCCAGGTGGTTTCTCTCCATGGCAACCAGCAAAGACTCATCGGCGCGGGCTTTGAATACACCCTTGTTTTTTACGTTTATTTCAAAAAGATCATCCGGTTTAACCACCGACGGCCATCCGGGGTATCCGGAAATGTTATGCGGGGCACCGAACATTTCTCGCCTGATTCTGTTTTTGGGGATGCCCAGTTTTCCCAGATCCGGCAGGCAGAAATCATACATGGCCTGAGGGCCACAGATAAAAAAGGATTTGTCACGGGCATCTCCTATGATTTTCCGGATCAGGCCGGCGGTAATAAAACCGGTTTCGCAGAATTTATTTTCGGCGGGGTCTTCGATTACCGGAATATATTTTATATTTAAAAATTGCCGTGCAAGGGCTGTTATTTCGTCATGGAAGATGATGTCATTTATGGTTTTACTGCCATAGAAAAGATAGATTGTCCGGTCCAGACCGCAATCGGCAATTTCGCGCAGCATACTCATAAAAGGGGTAATTCCACTGCCGCCGGCAAGGCATACCATGGTTTTGGCATGGATGATTGGGTTGAAATGAAAGTTTCCCTGGGGACCTGAGCTTTCCATGAGATCGCCTTCTTTGACGTCATCCAGCAGATAGCCTGATACCAGCCCTTTTTCTACCCGGCGGATGGTGATATCCCAGTACCCTGTCCGGCTTGGACAAGAGGAAATACTGTAGGGGCGGCTGGTCCGGATCGAACCGATGGTAAGGGAAAGAGTGATGTATTGACCTGCCTGAAAGGGCGGCAGATGGCCATTGACCGCCTTCAGGCGCAGGGTGCGGGTCGAGGGGGTTTCCGCTATGATCCGGCTGATCTGTAAAGGTACCCTGGCAGGATGAAGCCGGTTGATAAAGGTGGTCATCTCACCTTTTTGTGCAGTAAAATCCGATCCGTATTTTTTTGCGATTTCTATTTCTTTAACAATTTCTGCGTAGCCGTCAAGGTGTTTGACGATTTGTTTTTGCATGGCAATCCTCCTTTCAGGCTTTCATTTCCTTAAGCAGGGCCTTTGCAGCCCTGATCCCCGAATCCAGTGTCGGCTGGTACCCGTTATACCCGATCCAGCCCCCGGCGCTGTACAGGCCTTTAATAGATGACTGGGGCGGAATAAATAGATCTGAATTTTTGATGTGATGCTCAAAACCGTAGATGGCTCCCTTAGGGTGCCCCAGGTAGCGCAGATGGGTCAAGGGCGTGGCGATCTCGATCTCCTCGATGTGCCTGCGCAGATTCGGAAAGACTTTCTCGGCCACCTTGAGCATGGCAGCCCCTACTCGGTATTTTTCTCCGGCATATTCGGCCGGCGGCACATTCAGCCATGTATCGCCGTACTTGAGGGTCACCATTGCCACCTGGCAGGTCCCCCTCGGGGAAAAATCAGGATCGATCAGGTTATAACAACTCAAAACCATGGAATCTTCATCATCAATACCCCTTACTTTCATCTTCTGATATGAACTTTCGGGGTCTGTGCCGCCAAGGATGAAATTGGTGGATTGGGTCAAGCCGACTGCCTCAGGCGCGCAGTCCAGACCCATATAGAGCGTAAAGGCCGACTGGCTCACCGAGCACTGCTTTATCTGTGAAGTGACCTCATCCGGGATCTGGTCCATGTCCATCATGTCGACGTAGGTGTTGATCTTGGAAGCATTGGAAATTACGTATTTTGCTGCAATCTCTTCCCCCTTATCGGTTATCACGCCCTGCACCACCCCTTTTTTTACGATAATTTTTTCAGCCGCACAGTTAAACCGGATGGTACCGTTGTTTTTGATAATCGTATCGGCCAGGGCATTGGAAAGGGTCTGGGAACCGCCCTTGAGATGATAGGGCTTAAATTCAAGATAGGCAAAAAACATGGCCGCCATATCGACAATGGACATGTATTTAGGCGGCAGACCCATGTAGGTCCAGTACGGTGATATTGCCGCCTGCAAAATCGGATCATGAATAAACCGGTTCATGACTTCGTCTACCGTCTTTAACGCATATTGATAATAAAGCGGATACTTTTCGCGGCTGGCATCCGGATCCTTGAAATAGAAGACACCGACAACCTGCATAAAAAGCTTATATAAAAGATCAAAATAGTCTGCGATACCTTCTTTTTCGTTGGGGAATCGTTTTTGCAGTTCGTTGAGCATCTCACCAAGGTCGGGTTTTAACGTCATGTCGAACTGACCCGGCACAATGACCCGATAAAGGTCCTGCATCTGAATAAATTTGAGTTTGTGCATGACACCCAGGCGGTCCAGGGTTGCCCGCAACGGCCCCGGCTTTTCAACACTGCCCAGCCCGCTGAGCTGATGCAAAGACACCTCGAATTCAAATCTCCCCCGGCAGAAACTGGTGGCACAGCCCCCCGGTATGTTATGCCTTTCCAGCAGGAGTACGTTCACACCATGCTGCGCCAGGGTGGCGGCCGCGGTAAGACCGCCGTTTCCGGCGCCGATTACGATTGTATCATACCTTGCCATAACTCCTCCTTGGGATTGTTATCGGTTACCGGTTTCCAGTTTTCAATTTCCAGTCGTTTAATTCCCCAGAAGCCTGATTACCTCTCCATGATACGTCCTTTCTAGTTTTTCAACATTTTTCAGCTCGACGGCAACCTCCCTGAAATCCGGCTTTTTATTTTCCGATGCCCGCTTCAGTGCATAGGCCAGGTCTTGCCAGGCCAGGCCCGCTGTGTGCATCCGGTCGGCCAGGCCCCTGTCGGCAACTGCAGGAATATATTTACCGGCCTCGCGCAAAAAATCGGCATACATCAGCCGGAAGCCGCCACCGCCGGTACCGCGTTTTTCAATCACCTGATAGGTGAACCGGGCGGTCCACTGCCAGTCGGGGAAATGATGCCACTGGAGCAGCTCTTTTTTCCATTTTCCAAGACTTGAAATGCCCTGAAAATTGAGAGATTCGCCCATAATGAGGCGGCTCTGTGCCACTACGGCATCTCTGACAACCTCAGGCATATTATCGGGCACTTTTATTGTTGCGGGTGCAAACATATCGCCAGTCATATTAAAAAATCCGCCTTTGGCGTAACGGGCATGCCGCATATCGGGAAAGGCCACCTCAATGGGTTCGGTTCGTTCGGTATCGGTTACACGGAAAATATGTTTTTGACGATCATATCCCCAGGCCACAATTGCATGACCGGGGAAATGGGTATGGGTCTTATAATACGGCAGATGATAAATATCCGTGCGGAGCAGGGCCGGCCGGCCCTGCTCCAGCCGTCGGATCAGCATTTTTTCGCTTTCAGCAGCGTCAATGTGTCGCTCCCATTGAAAATCAAGGCCGATCCGGTTGAAAAAATCTTTTTCAAGATCGGCCGATCGCGTATGCATCAATCGTGAGGGGGAACCGTCGGGAATATCGATATACCATATGCCAAGCCCCGAACCGATTCCGAAACACATGGCCTCACTCCATCCGATATTGTAATGGTTCATCATGTCCCGGATGCCTGTACTGGCGCAGTGTCGGCCGACTCTGTGGGTGATGGGTATTTTTGTCATTTAAAGATGCCCCCTTGGAAGTGAATACTGAAAAATTGTGGTATCGCTTCACTCTGTCTGTTTATGAATAAAATAGATTTGAAAAAGCTCAAAAGCGGCCGGATCTTAAAGGCTATTGACCAATCAAAAACACAATCCCCCAAGGCCTTCGGGTAATTCGGTGGGCACAGCCCACCCTACTTTAAATTGGGGCAATATAATCGATAGAATTCCTTAAATTTTCACTATTCACTTCTCACTTCTTCCAGTACCACCAGCGCATCCACGGCAATGGGTTTGCCATGTGACAGGATTACCGGGTTGATGTCGATCTCCTTGATGGCTTCGTTTTCCAGACCGATTTGCCCCACACGGATCAGAATTTCAGCCAGCATTTCAAGATCGGCGGCCTTCATCCCGCGGATTGCATTCAGCATTTTGTGCGCCCTGATTTCATGCATCATCTCCAGGGCATCCTGTTTTTCCAGGGGCGCTACCCGAAAAGTGATATCTTCCAGCACTTCGGTAAATATGCCGCCCAGGCCGAACATCACGCAGGGACCGAACTGGGCATCACGGGTCAGGCCTACCACCAGTTCGCGGGAGCCTTTGATCATCTCCTGCATCAGAACATTGCCGTCTGCACCGGCCATTTCAGCCGTTATTCCCTCAAAAGCCGCTTTTGCCTCTTTCTGGTTTCGAATATCCACCCGAATCAGTCCTTTTTCAGTTTTGTGCGCAATGTGGCGACCACAACCCTTGAGTACCAGGGGGAATCCGATTTTTTCAGCGGCATCTTCCAGATCCTGAAGGCTTTGGACCATTATCTCCCGGGTGCAGGGGATACCATATTGGGCCAGCACTTGTTTGGATTCGTACTCAGACAGGGCGCTGCGCCCCTTTTGGACGGATTTTTCAATTAAATCCATAATCACCTCTATGAAAAATATTTAAATTCGCAATAGGGCCGCCATGAAGGACGGCCCTGCCATAACTCAAAGCCCCATGAATTTGCCGGCAATGCTCTTCATGATCTCATTGGTGCCGGCAAAGATCGACATGACCCGCACATCCCGAAATGCCCTGGCAACAGGGCAGGTTTCCAGAATTCCGGCATCCCCGAAAAAATCCAGTGAACGGTTGGCGATTCGTTTGGCCATTGCAGTAGTCCAGTATTTGGCCATTGAGGTTTCAATGACAATATCCTTGCCCTCCATGTGGTCGGCCACCAGTTTTTCCATGAAGGTGCGGCCGATTTTTACCTCCGTGGCCATTTCCACCAGCGTGAACTGGTTGGCCTGGTATTTGGACACCGGCTTTGCGCCATCAGGTGACGATTTGCAGTACTCCAGGGCCCATTCCAGAATTTTTTCCGCTGCAGTAACCGCGCCGATGGAAGTCACCAGGCGTTCCTGCTGGAGTTTCTGCATGAGCATCAGAAAACCGGTACCCTTGTCTCCCAGGCGATTGGCCACGGGAATCCGGCATTTGATAAAAAACAGCTCGGCCGTATCCTGGCTCCACCAGCCCATTTTTTCAAGATGCCGTCCTCTTTCAAACCCTTTGGTCCCGTCTTCCACCAGGTACAGAGAAATGGCCTGATAGGGATTTTCCACGGCAGGATCTTTGGCCGCTATCACCACAAGGTCCGAGATGATACCGTTGGAAATAAAGGTTTTGGACCCGTTGATGACTACCTCGTCGCCTTCTTCTACAGCCGTTGTGGTCATTCCGGCCAGATCACTGCCGGCATTCGGCTCGGTCATGGCCACGGCTGTTATGATGTCCCCGGAGACACAGCCGGGAAGATATTTTTGCTTCTGTTCGGCATTGCCGAAACTGTTGATATAGGGCACGACCACATCGCTGTGCAGTCCAACCGCAAGACCTGTATGGTTGGTTGCGGCCATTTCTTCAGCAATGATGACAGTATAAAGGAAATCACCGCCTATTCCGCCGTATTCAGGGCCTATTTCAGTACATAAAAATCCGTTTTGACCCATTTTGTACCATATCTGTTTGGGCTCGATTTTCTCTTTTTCCCATTGATCCACATGGGGGATGACCGATTCGGCCAGAAATGCCCTCAGCCGTCTGCGAAAATTATGGTGTTTTTCCGTAAATTGCAATATTTCCATCTTTGTCCTCATCTTAGAAAAATCGTAGCGCAACTTATTATCTAATTTTTCCGATGGCGGCTTTCCCGATGATATCTTTCAATGTTTCTTTGTTGCCACAGAAAAGCTCGGCGATTTTGGCATCCCGGTAAAATCGTTCCACATCATATTCGGTCATATACCCGTATCCACCGTGAAGCTGAATCGCTTCATCTGCTACTTCATAAGCGGCCCTTGCCGATACGATTTTGGCCATGGCGGCCGCATGGGCACTTTTGCGTTCTTTATTAAAATCCCAGGCTGTTTTGTAGGTCAACAGCCGGGCCATTTCGATTTTGGTCGCCATGTCGGCAAATTTGTGCCGGGTAATCTGGAACTGGGCGATTTTTTTACCGAACTGTTCCCGTCCCTTGACATATTCCGTGGCACGGTCGTAGGCCCCCAAGGCAATGCCCAGAGACTGGGCCGCAATCTGCAGCCGGCATTCGGTATAAAACTGTTGGGTCTGATCATATCCCCGGCCCTGTTTCCCGATAAGGTGGGTGGTCGGCACACTGACGTCTTCAAAGGTGATTTCGGCACTGGCAATCATGCGGGCCCCGAGTTTATCACCACTATTTTTTATTGTCAGTCCGCTGCGATCCGTCTCTACCAGAAACATGCTCGATCCTTTGGTTGCTCCGACATCCGGGTCAGTGCAGCACAAAACAACATAGAACCCGGCCACGCCGCCGTTCACCAGGCAGACTTTGGTGCCGTTTAGAACCCATCCATTGTTTTGTCTGACCGCGGAAGTTTTCAGATTCGATATATCAGTACCTTTGCCCGGTTCCGTAAAAGCACCTCCGGAAAGCATTTGCCCTTCGGCCACAGGCGGAAGAAATCTGTTTTGAAGTTCTTCATCGGCAAAGCGCACCAGGCATTCGGCCGCAAAACCGGCGTTGGTCAGGGCCATACCAATTGTGGAATCCCGGCGACAAAATTCTTCGGCAATCAGGGTGTTCTCCAGCAGGCCCATTCCGCCGCCGGAGTGTTTTTCGGCAAAATGAATGCCGACAAACCCCAGGTCTGAGGCCTTTGTCCATATTTTGAAGGGAAACTCGTGTTTTTTATCCATGTCCTGGGCAAGTTCCTTGTCAAATTCTCCTTTGGCAAAGGACTTGGCCGCTTTCTGGATTTGTTTTTGCGGTTTGGTCAGTTCAAACATTTTATTCATTTTCCCCTTGTTCCGGTATTACAGGCATGGGTGTTCAGGTGCTTAATACTTCATTTTATGTTTGTTAAATCAAAAAGTGCGAAGTGATTTCTATCATTGAAAAGTGAAGATGTCCCATCAATTTTAGATTGCCGGTGAACGTACGCGTGCTCGTGAACGTAAACGAACACGTTCACGAGCACGAAAGTAAGACGGATATCTTTAAAGTCGGATTTTTACTGGCCATACCGGCCAACAATGGAAATACTGCAAACATTCATTGCCGGGAACCCCCCCAGATTATGGGTCAGACCGTACCTGGGGTCTTCAAGTTGACGATCTCCGGCCCGGCCGTGGAGCTGCAGATACATTTCATAGATCATCCGCAGGCCGGAAGCGCCGATGGGATGACCAAAGCATTTCAACCCGCCGTCCACCTGGCAGGGTACCTGTCCGTCCATATCAAACACCCCGTCCATGACATCCTTTACCGCCTGGCCCCGCTTGGAGATATGCAGGTCCTCCATGGTGACCAGTTCGGTGATGGAAAAACAGTCATGAACCTCCATCATGCTGATCTCTTCACGTGGATTGGTGATGCCGGCCTCTCTGTATGCCTCGGTGCTGGCTTTACTGGTGGTCATGAAGTGGTCCCCGTCCCAATCGTTGTAGCCCATCTCTTCACCGCTGCTCAATGCCAGTTGCAGGGCCTTGACGGAAACCAGGTTTTTTTTACCCAGTTTTTTGGCGATTTCCGGGGTGGTCACAATGGCGCAGGCGGCCCCGTCGCTGACCCCGCAGCAGTCGAACAGGCCCAGGGGATGCGCGATAATCGGCGATGCCATGATCTGCTCTTCGGTGACTGCCTTACGCAGATGGGCCTTGGGGTTCTTGACGCCGTTGGCATGACTCTTTGCCGACACATGGGCGATGGCCCGCTTGATATCTTTGTCGGATATTTTGTATTTGGCTCCGTAGGCGCTGGCCAACTGGGCAAATGAACCGGGGGCGGTGATGTTCGGAAACCACTGCCAGGTCAGGCTGCCGGAATCCGATCCCACAAAACTGGGCAGGCCGCCGTAGCCGGTATCCTTGAGTTTTTCCACACCCAGGGCAAGACAGATATCATAGGCCCCGGAAGCTACTGCATAGACGGCCCCGCGAAATGCCTCGGTACCCGTGGCGCAGAAATTTTCCACCCGGGTAACCGGGATAAACGGCAGCCGCAAGGTCATGGACAGGGGCAGGGCACTCTTGCCCACATTAATATTGTCAAAACAGGTGCCCAGCCAGGCGGCCCCGATATCTTTCTTCTCGATGCCGGCATCGGCAATGCACTCTTCGAATGCCTCGACCATAAGTTCTTCGGCACCCATGTCCCAGCGTTCTCCGAATTTGCTGCACCCCATTCCGATGATTGCAACTTTATCTTTTATTCCTGTTGCCATGCTTGGTTCCTCCTAATTCAGTGTAAACAGCTTTTCGAGAAGCTGGGATTTCATGATGTCACCTTCAATTTTGAGCTTGCCCGATGTATAGGCCTGCATGGCCGGCAGTTTGCCGCTCATCATGGCGATAAAATCACTGTCTTTCATTTTCAGGGTGCAGACCGGTTTGTCGTGTATTCCTGCTTCAATGGTGCAGGCATTGTCTTTGATTACGCAATACCAGTCACCGCCGGCATCACCTGCGATATTATACTGAAAGATCACATCCACTCCGGCGGCGGCCTCCGCGTTAAAAGTATTGGCCATTTTATCGAATATGCCGGCCACATCCATGTCGCCATCCGATGTTGCCTTGGCTGATGCTGCCGGGGCGGGCGGGGTCATCAGATCCATGATGGCCATATTGGCATCCCCGATCTCTTTGGCACCTCCCATGGCATTGATGGTATCCCAGTTGTCCCGGATTATCTCGGGTGTAGGCGGGTTTTCAGAATCGCCCAGGGAAGTTGCCGGGCCGGTCATCACCGCTGCCCGGTTGTAATACCCCATGCCGGCATTGAAGACTTCACCGGATTGAGCACAACGTTCACTGCAAAGGTAGAGTACCATGGGTGCCACAAATTCAGGTTTCATCTTTTTGAACATCTGCGGCGGCAGCACATCCTCGGTCAGCCGCGAGGCTGCCAGGGGGGCAATGGTATTGACCTTGATGTCGTACTTTTTGCCTTCCAGCTTAAGGGTGTTCATGAGACCGACCAAGCCCAGCTTGGCGGCTGAATAATTGGTCTGTCCGAAATTGCCGTACAATCCCGCAGCCGACGTGGTCATGACGATGCGGCCGTACCCGTTTTTACGCATGATCTTGAATGCGGGCCGACTGACATGATAGGCCCCGTTTAAGTGTACATCCAGGACCGCCTTCCAGTTTTCAGGCGCCATCTTCATGAAGCTTTTGTCCCGCAGGATACCGGCATTGTTGATGACGATGTCAACCCGACCAAAGGCATCCATGGCCGTTTTGACGATATTCTCGCCGCCTTCGGCAGTGGCCACATTGTCATAATTGGCCACTGCGTCACTTCCCAGTGCCCTGATTTCGTCCACGACCTGGTCTGCCGATGATTTGGAACCCGATCCGGAACCGTCGCAGGCACCGCCCAGGTCATTAATCACAACCCTGGCACCGCGTCTGGCCAGTTCAAGGGCATAGCGCCTGCCCAGTCCGCCGCCGGCGCCGGTAACGATGGCCACCCGGCCGTCATAGCGAATTTTATTCATCTCTTCGGCGGCCCCGGGTACAGGCACGGCTTTCCAGAAATAATTCACAAATCCGCGGTCTTTATCCGCTACTTTGCGCTTAAATGCCATCTGCACCGGCAGCCCGACTTTGACATCATCCAGTTCGCAATCCGTAAAATCGGCCATGAACCGGCCCCCGCCTTCAAACTGAACCATGCCGTAAATAGCCGGCGGGTCCACGGACACGGCCAGCATGTCTCCGGTAAAAGTTTTGACCCTGGCCGGGACATCGGCAAATTCATAATCATCCTGGCTGTGCATTGCACCACAATTCGGATTTACACAGATATCCATTCTGGGAAACTGCGGCGTACCGCATTCGCGGCATTTGCCGCCCACCAGTCCCAGAATCATTTTATTTTTTCGCCACAGCACGGTGGTGGCGGTCTGGGTGGGTGCCTCGGCCCGGATCCCCATTTCCGTTTTGATTAAATCCCTGAACTTCAGCCATTTAAGGTAGTTGTCGGTTGTTTTCTTGTTGGCCAGACAGCCGGATACACCGTTTCTTGGGGCCAGTTTGGTGATATTTTTCGTAACTTCGAAGTAGAGTGCATTGGCGCCCTGGCCAAAACCTGCCACGAGTATCCGATCCCCGGGCTTTGCTTCCTCAAGCGCGGAAATCAGCATCATGAACGAATGGGCCGCACCGGTTTCACCGAGGACTTCGTGCATGTTGTCCACCAGTTTTTCAGGTGCTGCGCCCAGCTTTTTGGCGATTTTGCGATGATCACCCTTGAAAAAACAGGGGTAAACCAGCTTGTCCACATCATCCATGGTAATGCCCAGTTTGTTAAACAGGCCGTTGACCACCTTCGGGATAATTCGGCCATAGCCGTCATCCCGGGTCCAGCGCTCTTCCCATACATAATCGTATGGGTTTTGACTGCCGCGGTAATGATCGACAAAATCACAGGAAATGGAATAGGACCCCTTGTATTCGGCGATTACATCCGTGTCGCCGACCATCAGCGAAGCCGCGCCATCGCCAAACCACATTTCATGAAAATAGGCGGTCTTGGTTTCCCGGCGGTCTGTGGCCGTTACCATGATATTTTTTTTAGCTTTGCTCTGTACCGATTCCAGGGCACTCACCAGGGCCGTGGTGGCGATTTTCTGTGAAGCGGTATAATCCGCTGTCGTTATTTCCTCTTTCAGGTTCAGGGCCGCGGATATGATGCCGGCATTCTGCCGGTCTGCAAAGGGAAGTGTCGTGGATGCCAGGTACAGGGCATCCAGATTATGTTTGTCGAGACCGGTGAGGCAGTCGCGTGATGCCGCCACCGCCATGGTGACGGAGTCCTCATCCCAGTTGCACATGGACCTTTCACCCTGAGATACCGCCATGATGGCCGGAGCAAACCAGCCCATTTCCTGGACAATGGCGGACCGGTTAAGCCTTAAACGCGGAATATAGGCGCCGTATGAAGTAATACCTATCATTTTTTTTGTTCTCCTGTAGTCGTCAAATGGTTAAACAGTCAGGGACAAAAGGCTGTAGCCAGAATCCGTCCAGCCTTTCGTCCGTCACCGGAAATCCGGATTGGCTGATTAGATTTTGAACAGCTTTTCAATGAGCTGGGATTTCATGATATCACCCGCGATTGTAAGCTTGCCGGATGTATAGGCCTGCATAGCCGGCAGAGTACCGTTCATCATGGCCAGAAAATCACCGGCGGCCATTTTCAATGTACACGAGGGGCTGCCATGGCTTCCGGCTTCAATGGTGCAGCCGCCGTCCTTGATTGCACAATACCAGTCGCCGCCGCCTTCACCGGAGATGTTGTACTGGAAAATTACATTGACACCTTTGGCTGCTTCGGCATTAAAGGCATCTGGCATGGCTTCGAAAACAGCAGCAACCGAAACAGTGCTGCCGGCCGTATCCGAAGTGTCCTTGGCTGGTGGGGCAAAGGCCGCCATGACATCGCCAAGTTGGTCATTGAGCTGGAAATATTCTTTGCCTTTTTTGAGTGTGGAAATTTTATTCAAATGGCTTTCGATATCCTCCACTGCAGGTACCTTAGAGCCGTCGCCCACAATCGTTCCCGGACCTGTGACAATGGCTGCACGATTGTAAAAGCCCATGCCGGCATTATAGATATTCCCGGTGACCGGGCATTTTTCAGAGCACAGGAACAGCGTCATGGGTGCTACAAATTCGGGTTTGAGTTTTTCCAGAAAATCAGGCGGCAGTACGTCTTCGGTCAGGCGTGAGGCCGCCACCGGGGCAATGGTATTGACTTTAATATTGTATTTTTGTCCTTCGAGTTTGAGGGTGTTCATGAATCCCACCAGGGCCAGCTTGGCGGATGTATAATTGGTCTGGCCGAAATTGCCGTAAAGCCCTGCGGCAGAGGTCGTCATCACGATCCGGCCGTAGCCTTTTTCACGCATGACCTTGAATGCCGGGCGGCTCACGTTGTAAGCGCCGTTCAGATGGACCGCGAGAACCGCGTTCCAGTTTTCCAGGGTCATTTTGATAAAGCTCTTGTCCCTCAGAATGCCGGCGTTGTTGATCAGGATGTCCACCGTGCCGAAAGCATTTATGGCTGTCTTGACGATATTCTCGCCCCCTTCGGCCGTGGCCACATGATCATAATTGGCAACGGCCTGACCGCCCAGGGCCTTGATTTCATCCACGACTTTGTCGGCTGCTGATTTAGAGCCGTCGCCGGACCCGTCCCTGGCCCCGCCCAGGTCGTTGATCACGACCTTGGCTCCCCGTTTTGCCAGCTCCAGGGCATAGACCCGTCCCAGGCCGGCGCCGGCGCCGGTTACAATGGCCACCCTGTCGTCAAAACGGATCTTGTCTTCAGGAATGTCCCCGTATTCAAATTCACCGTTGTCGATCACGATTTCGTCTGTTTCGGTATTCACCACCCGCCAGACCGCTTTTCTTTTGTCGGTTTTCCAGATCAGCGTTTTAAGGGGCATGCCCGGATAAAGCGGCTTGGTGAAGCGGTTGAACATTCGTCGTGCTTTTTCCGGTTTGCCGGGAATAAGGCTCTGGATCAGGGCCCGGCAGGCGAACCCATGGGTGCACAATCCATGCATGATGGGTTTTTCAAAGCCGGCCATTTTAGCAAATTCCGGGTCTACGTGAAGCTGAAATACATCGCCTGAAAGCCTGTAAAGCAGCGGCTGATCAACAGTCGGCGAAGCAGCCACGGTAAAATCCGGGCTGCGATCCGGGAAAATGATTTCCTTTTTAGGGGCATTCTTACCCCCGAATCCGCCGTCCAGCCTGGCAAACACAGTGGCCCTGGCCGTGAACAGTTTTTTACCAGTAGAATGCCGGGTCTCGCTTTCGGCAATAACCAGGGCACCTTTACCTTCACCCTTATCAAAATAATCGGTGATACTGCCCTCGGTGGTCATGGTGCCCTCAGACGGGATCGGGTTGTGAAAAATAAGTTCCTCTTCGCCATGCAGAATGCCTGCCAGATTCACATTAGAAGCTTCCAGCAACTCGGGCATAAAGTTGTAAAGCGTGGTGGTGGCGAAACTCGGTATGACTTTCAAATCTTTCTCATAGCAGTATTCCAGATCGGAAAAACCGGCACCGACGCCAAGGGCATATAGTACGGCATCTTTCCAGGTATAATCCGAGGAAAGGGGGCCAATTTTCTTTCCGACTGAATCAAGGTTTAACGCCATTTGTTTTCCTCCCTTTTAATCCCGCCGCGTAAACGCCGGAACCAGAATAAATTTTAATGTCTCTTTAACAAGTTCGATATATTTTTGGCGATCCACATCCAGCAGGGGTCTGAAATAAGTTTCTCCGGATATGAAATTAAAAACCGAATTCCAGACCGCCAGAACCCGCGCCTTGGCCTGCACGGAAATGCTTTTCTTGTCCATTGCAAGCCCCATTGCCACGGCGATATTGGAAATATATCCGGGTACATGTATGTCGACACCGAAATTCTCTCTGGTTTTGCTGAAATACCGGTACAGGATCAGGTTGGATACTTCCGGGTTGTCAAATAGATAGTCACTGATCATATCGATGGCTATTTCAAGACGAACGGCCACCGATTTCCCGTGGACGATCTTCTCAATTTCTTTAAGCTTGAGTTGAATTTCGTCATTGAGATCCATAATGACGGCCTCATAAAGATCCTGTTTTTCACCCCAGTGATAATAGAGGGTGGATATGTCAATGCCCACATCCTGGGCGATCATGCGCGTGGTGGTGCCCTGGTATCCGTAGCTGCCGAACAGGCGCCGGGCAGCGGCAAGTATCCTGGCCTTCATGGAATCCGGGGCCCGGCGTGCTTTTTCAAGCGGAGATGACATGGGAATTTTTCCTTATATTCAAATAAAATTGATGACGGTCTTAAACCCGGACGATCCGGCATTTGAAAAAAATGCAGGGTATAGGGGCAGCCTTCATTTATCGGTATACACTTTTTTTAAAAAAGCATGTATGTTTTGCCTGATTCATGATGCTGAAAGTAAAAATTAGAAATTAACTATCTACCTGGTATGCTGCTGTTTTTTAATTTTAAATTTCTATTTTCCAATCTCACTGCCAGAATACAAAATTAAAAAAATGTATGCTGTTTTTGATTTGCTGTGAAGGATGCCCCGGTATATGATAAAAATTTTCCATCAATTTTATCCCAATGTATGTTTCCATCATTTGATGGATATAGATTAATTCCTGCAGAATTAAAAGTCAAGTCGTTATGTGAGAATTAGTCAGTCATTGATTATACATTCAAAATGTGATGCTCTCCTAAAAAGCGTCTCAGATGGATAAGTAAAAATCTTAATATACAAGGCATAGCGGTTTTCCAGGGGCAAAGGCATACATATGGTATGTCGAGTCTCTGGAAAACCGCTATAACGCAGTAGATGGAGACTTTTTACGACGCCATCAAAATGTTGCGGTTTTAAACCTTTAGACCGCCCTGTTTCCGTTATTCAAGGTGGCGTCGAACTCAGCGCTCAATGTGAATTAAAACCGATAGTCACTAATGAACCGGCGCCCGTTTTGATGAAAGAATGGCTCAACAGGGGATCAAACTGAAAATACTGATATGGATGACATCAAATTGGAGCTGTGAACGTTCTGTACGGATGTCCCAGCTCACATTCCCTCGACTCTTTGGTCTATGTTTATAAGTCATCCAGGGGACTTTTAACGGAATCAATATCATTTTTCATGACATGGGTATAGATTTCGGTGGTTTTCACATCCGCATGCCCCATCAATTTTTGAACCACACGGATATTCGTACCCTGTTCAAGCAAATGCGTGGCAAAGCTGTGGCGAAACGTATGGCACCCGGCCTGTTTATGAATTTTCGCTTTGATCAAAGCTTGCTTGACTGCTTTTTGCAGCCCCGATTCCAGCACATGATGACGCATGGTTTTGTCGGATCTGGGATCTTTTGATACTTTTTTTGCAGGAAAAACATACTGCCACCCGGTTTCTCTGGATGCATTGGGGAATTTGCGGGGAAGTGATCCGGGGATATAAACTTCTCCGAATCCTCCCCGAATGTCCTGCTCATGCAATGAAACAACATACTCAATTTGCACTTGTAATTCCTGCTGTATGGAGTCAGGCAGAAGAGCCGTGCGGTCTTTGCCGCCTTTTGAGTTATGTGTCCTTGTCAAACACTTTCAAAGATTATTCCTGACACTGAAAGATTCAAAAAAGTCTCAGTTATTCCTCGGGTTGTCTGACTCAATCTTGACAATAAGATGAGCCAAAAAATAATTTATACAGATTGAAAAAGTTTAAAAATGTATTTTGAGATTAATCAGACTTCCCCCGGTTGTCTGATATGTCCTA
>Ga0307991_1000864_pt1 | contig 21945 bp, 18 predicted proteins | sample EllFjometagen131_FD_203146 | JGI IMG/M metagenome (GOLD analysis project Ga0307991, IMG submission 203146) | Marine microbial communities from Ellis Fjord, Antarctic Ocean - #131 | ecosystem: Environmental > Aquatic > Marine > Unclassified | place: Southern Ocean | collected 2014-10-08 | reverse complement strand
CCCTTCTTAGTTCCAAATACAGGGAGTATCCTTCTGTAACGGGTTTCATTTTAATCTTATAGTAACTCCCCTGATTATAGCCTTTTATCTTGGCTTTTAAGCGTTCAAATTTAGTCATATTATCCCCTTTGTTAATATCATTTCTTGAGGTGTCAAAATAGGTGTCATTTTGACTTAAAACATACCCAAATGGAGCAATATAAACTAAAACTCAACATCATCTAACCTCACTGTAACTTATTATAAATAAAACTAATTACAAATAAATTAAAGTAAACTAAATTGTCAATAAGTTATTTGATTATAAGGGGTCCGAATCCTCTTGGGCGTGCCATTTTTATATAAGCAGTTAATAATAATAGATTTAGGCAGGTGAAATAACCTGCCTTTTTTTATTTTTCGGCACAAAGTGATCAGAATTCTGATTCCTATAATTTTACAAGAATATTGATAATTATTCTTAAAAAGCAGGCAAATTACTTGCCATAAAATCTGAAAATATACATATTTGTATCAGAATATTGATGGAGGGACTTATCATGGTAAGGGTTAATAAAGAGCCGATAGTTATATCATTCTATATTTTGATTATTGTAAGTGTATTTTTGCAAACATGGAGTCTGGCAGGGAGTGAGTTAATAAATTCTAAATTGAAATCATATCAAAGTGATGATAACTATCCACTTAATTATGATGAGGATGATAATGAAGTAGAATTGGATGAAATTAAATCAGGTATATTTCTGGTTTTTATTGCTTCGGTAACATCTCCATACTGGTTACCAATTGCTTTTATTGATGATGGATCATTCCGCTACCAGAATTATCCTTTTGAGAAAAATGATAGTTTTCTATCTGAATCTGGACGGACCTGGATGATGAATTACAGTCTATCTACCCAATATATCAAAAAGGATGAAAGAGGTTTGCTATTTAAGAGTTCAATCAGTTATTTAAGGTTAACAGTTGAGCCTTATTACCAGCTTTATCAAAAGGATGATGATAGTTCTGATTATTTAAGCTATGGAGGGCAGGTTTTATTGACCTTTGCCCAGAATCATCTATTCTGTTTCCGTTCAGGCTTTGGTTACAACCACTTTGAAAATCAGTTCAAACACGATGGAATTAACTGGGAATATGAAGCAAACATCTATCGCAAGAATCTGCATTTAAAATGGATTACATACTAACTGGTTTTTCCTCTACAAATACTGCTAAATTTCAATATAATAATGATTTTAGGACGAATATTGGCTATTTTTATAAACGGTTGGAATTTAGTCTGGGTTATCGATGGGCAACATATGATAAGGAATATCTGAATGGACCTGATATTGGGATAGTAGTTTGGTTTTAGGGTAAAAAATAGAAAAATAGGGTCAAACTCAGGTAGACATTACTTTTTTTAATCGAATATGTCATCCATGTATCTGATTTGTATAAAAAACTTATGTCATTCAGGAATCAAAGAGAAATAAATATACACCTAAATAAGATTTGGCTGAAGGATTAGCAATTTAAATGCAATTGTGCGTTGTCCTGAACTGGTATCCCCTGTTTTTGTTTCTCTGGGAACTACGAACTCCAGCTCGTAGATACTTGTAAGAGCCACAGAATTGAAAATGGAAAAGTTCGAGGAGCTGGAGCTGCCCGTTCCCAACGGCATAAGTTTTGGATGGATGACTACTGGCTTCAGTTTAGCCGGGTTAGGTCTAAGTAATGCATATTGCTTATTACTTACTCAAAAAATATTAAGATAACGTCTTTCTGTATATATCTGATAATAGAAGATTTATCTTGATATTTTAATGTCAGATAAAAAAGGCTTGAACTTTTTATTAATTACAATGCTCAAAGATACCTGTGGAATGATTAGCTTGTAGTATTTCCGATTGAAAGTGTTACATAAAGTGGGTTATCTGAAAAAGAAGAACGATTCTCCTTTGAATAATACAAAATTGTCTTTCTTTATCCGCATAAAGAAAAAATCATGTAATTAAACAATGGAGGACCGTCTGTTAAAAACTTTAACTGATTAGAGCATTTGCCATCATAAATCCAGCTGCGACAATAGTAGTAATAGCAAATATTTTTTTCAGATTAGCAGGTTTAGTTTTCAAGGCAAATTTACCACCAATAAAGCCGCCGAGTACAGCCGCAATGACCAGTGGCAAAGCTAAATCTGGATTAAAGTGACCTTTTGTAAGATGTCCAAAAAATCCCATTAGAGCAGTAGCAGCAACCATAGCCGAGGAAGTGCCAATAGCAACTGGCATAGGTACACCGCAAAAGAGCACCATAAGCGGAATTTTAAAAGAACCGCCAGAGATTCCCAAAGCCCCAGACGCCAGTCCAACTATGGCAGTTACTGGAATAGCCAGCCAAAGATTGACAACATAAGAATATCCGTTGTAAGTACGATGCCAGTAGCCGAATTTTTTCTGTTTAGTAATTGGTTTATCTTTTACTTTGATTAGCATAATCAATCCAGCAAGCACGAGTAAGCCGGAAAAGACCATTTTGAGATGAACTCCGCTGACATATTCAGAAAGATATCCACCAAAAAAAGCCATAATATCGGTGGGCGGGTCAATAATAAGAGCCAGTTTCCAGTCGATCATTTTATTTTTGTGAAAAACTATCATTCCTGCCACGGCAGTTAATATCAGTATGAATTGACCAAGGGTAGCAGCCTGATGCATAGACTGTCCCATGAGAACCAGAGTCAGGACATAAAAATTTCCACCTCCGCGTCCAGTCATTGTCATAGTTACTGCAATGACAAAAATCACCGCAGCAAAAAGAGTAGTACTGATCATTTTCTGCTGTTAACCGCTTTAAAGATTTTCCCGGGTTTCAGTTCCTTAACGATGGCATCAAGACCGCCAGAAATCATAACTACATTTTCATATCCGGCTGTTCTAAGGTATAGATAAGCCATAGCAATTCGAGTACCTGATGAACAGAATAATCCAACTCTTTTATGCTTTGGAATGTTGTGGATTTTATCAGGTAATTCGTGTAAAGCTATTCTGATAACTGGCATATGATGTTTCAGGTTAATTGAGATTGATTCGATTTCTTCCTGTGCCCTAATGTCTAAGAACACTGCTTTATTATCTGACAGAAATTCTGCTGGGGTGGTTTTATAGGTGCCTTTTGCCAGAAATTCAAATTTCATTTCTGCAATAGTATTATTTAATTTATCCATGTTTTCTCCACTTACTTATTTTTGATTTTATTTTCAGGTTGTATAATTTTAATAGAAATATGAAGCTAATATATTCTTTCATATTAGACGGTTATACAAGCCCTTTATTCAGATAAGTGCAAATTTAAATAATGGAGGTATTATTTCCCGTGCCACCAGCAATAGCAGACATTTCTTTTTTTAATATTACGTCTCATGTTGATAATTAATTTCCTGATTTCTGGTATATGGCAGGTTTAAACAGCGTAGCTGGAGTATATAAGTAGTAAATTCATCAAAAACTATATACATATTAAACATCTTATCTATTCCTTTTATTATATTTAAACCAAAATCAATCAATTTTAAAGTGATTAAAAAGTCAAGTAATACAGCCAGTACAACTTCCATTCTTGCTGCAAATTTACCATTCTGTTTAGGAGGAATCAACCATCCTACGCATCAAACAACCGTTAGGTTGAAATAATAGCACGTAAGCTGTATGTTAGTTGAATATTTTATTACTACTCGTTTTCTAATAATTTTTGTGTTTTCATTATAATTTGCTTAGCGTTTTGGTTTTGAGGATTTACTTCTAAAGCTTTTTTCATAGTTTCAATAGATAATTCATACTTACCTGAAAAGAAGTATACTTCACCTAAGCTGTCCCAGGCATTTGCTGAATCATCAAATAACACGGTATTCAATTCAAGATAAAATGTTGCTTCCTTAAATTTATTATTGGAAATCAAAAAATAACCCATATCATTAAAATAATCTTCTAATTTATTTACCGTTAATTTTTTTAAACTCTCTTGTTCTTCTAACCATTTTCGGGCTCCAATAATATCATTTTCAGCTATAAAATTTTCTAATAAGATGGATTCAACTGGTATTTTAATGAATGTATCGTTATTAAAAATTATGGAGTTTAATTCCTTTGAAAATTCAATTTTATTATTTCTATCTGAAGAAATTAATGTATGACTTCCGACTGGGGTAAGTTCGGATTCTTTATTAAATGACATTTTGTAGAAAAGATTTTTGTTCTTAACATAAATTTTTATTGATCTATCGAAAGAAACTTTATATTTACCTGTAAATTTTTGTAATTCTGGCAATGAAATGTTATCTGAGTTATAAATTCCTGAACTAAAAAGACCCCAGGAATAAGCTTTATCTATACTTCTGAATAAAGGGAAAAGAATATCGATTTGACTTGAGCTATTTACCATAAGAGCAAATCCATAACCCTTTTCTTTATGGAAAGTAAGGAAGCAGGCATATCCTTCATTTCCTCCTGCGTGTTCAAAAAATGGTTCGCCATTATATTCTTCGTTACCGAATCCAATATTGCATTCTCCATTTAATACAGGTGTCATCATCATTTGAGTATATTGTTTTGTAAGGATATTTCCAGAATTACCTTTCAAAGTTTTTTGAATTTCAACTGCAAATTTTGCTAAATCTTCGGCAGTTGTCCATAACCCGGCAGCAGCCATTTCGGGATAAATATGTCTATTTCCTGAAATTTTACTTCCATCAGAATAGTGACCAGCAGTAGCATTTAATTTTTGCTCTTTAGTTAATGCTTTCGGGGAAAAGAAACTATTTTGCAAATCTAAGGGATGCAAGACTTGATTTTGCATAAATTCTTCAAACGGTTTTCCTGTTATATCAATTAATGCTTTTTGAACTACTATATAACCACCACCTGAATATATATTCACTGTTTCCGGTTCTATATCAACAATCACTTTATTCGTATTTGCTGGTGATACACCATTTAGTATTTGATCAAGAGTGGGTAGAGTGTCCGAAGGTTTATAACCTGGGAATCCGTGTATAGTCGTTCCTGCATTATGGGATAGTAAGTTTTTAAAGGTAACTTTCTTAGTCTCAGCTAAGTTATTATCTACTAATTTCCACGTTTTCAAATATGTATTAATATCCTTATTCAACTCAACTTTGTTTTCTTGAACAAGCTTCATTGTTGCATATGCTGTAAAAGGCTTACTAATAGAAGCAGCTTGAAATATGGTATTAACATCAACTTTATTGTTAGTTTCTACATCTTCGATTCCGTATCCTTTAGCCCATACAACCTCAAAATTATCTATAACTGCTAAGCTTAATCCTGGGATTTTCAGTTCTTTCATTTTGTCTATTATAGATATAAGGCTATCACCATTAACATAATATTCTGTTCTTAGACTGCTTTCAACTTCTTCAATCAATATTTTTTGGTTTTTCATTTTTCCTTCTCTTGCGATTTCTTCAGATGAAATCAATAATAAATTCATTAGTGTTAATATTATCGTAAAAATTCTTTTTAACATTATTATTCTCTTTTTTATATGGATATTCCCAGTTAACCCAATTATACCCTTTTTAACCTACTTGAGCGATTCATTTTTATCTTAAAGCTTTTTGGGTGTTTTAAATCATAGCTTCAAATACAAAAATGGTGATTTAAAAAAAAATCACCCAGAACTTGAAAATAAGAAAGTTGTAATACAGTTAACTGGTCAAGAAAAAAACGAAGTAATATGTTAATAAATTCTTCAGGCAGGTGGATCACTTGTCTTTTTTTCACCCAGGCGCTACGAGCTGGAGCTCGTAGTTCCCGGAAAATAGAAAAAACCCAAAAAAAGAAGGTCAATCCAGATATGGATTGACCTTCTTAGACAAATTTCAGCTTATAATATTTTTTAGCTTACACATCTTCTTTGAGGATGATCTTATCAGTTTCGATTTTGGCGTAGTAGCCATCTTCGATTTTAGTCAATTTGAACCCGCGAGCGCGGAACATGTGCAGCATGATGTGATTTACTGCCAGAATACTGGCATAGACCGTTTTAATTCCGTGATCTTTGGCAATTTTGAGGATGTAATCAGTAATTTTATTACCAAGTCCCTGATTATGCCATGGGTCAGCGATGACGATAGCGTATTCAGCAGTTTCATTATATTGATCAGCGATCAGTCTGGCAACGCCAGCCATTTTAATGCGACCTTCGTCTGTAACTTCGGCGATTATAGCAATTTCGCGATCATAATCAATTTGAGTATATCTGGTGAGTGCTTCATGAGAGATATCTTTTATCAATTGGAAGAAGCGGAATCTCTGAGTTCTTTCAGAGAAATTGGAGAACATTTCCTTTTCCAGGAATTCGTCTTCTGGTCTGATGGGTCTGAGAGTAACAGCTAATCCTGAGTCGAGTTTGATATCTTTGATGTAGTGAGAAGGATAAGGCGAGATTACCAGATGCTTATAAAGATTATTAGGGTCAACTACTACAGATCCATCCAGGATCACTTTGGCATCCAGTACAATTCCCCCGCGTTCATCCACACCATAAGGGTTAATATCAATTTCTTTGATCTGTGGGAAATCCATCAAGAGATAAGAGAACTTATAAAGCAAGAACTGGATAGCAGGGATATCAGCACCGGGCATACCGCGATAGCCTTTAATCAGTTTATAGATCTTAGTATCTTCTATCATTCGCATGGCAAGAGCCATATTCAGTGGTGGCAGTCCAACAGTAGTATCTTTGAATATCTCCACTGAAACTCCGCCCATTCCGAATACAATTGTAGGACCAAATATGGGGTCGCTTTTGCAGCCGATGATCAATTCATATTTACGTTTTGACATCTGCTCAACAAATATCCCGCGAATATCAGCATTTGGTTTTTTTACTTTAACAGAATCCATGATCTTATTATAAGAATCTTTAGCTTCTTCTTGATTCATGATATTAAGGATAACTCCACCCACATCAGTTTTGTGCAAAATGTCAGGCGAGGCAATCTTCATAACCAGGGGATAGCCAATTTCTTCAGAAATCTTTACTGCTTCTTTTTCCGTAGTAGCCAGTCCATTTTTAACAACGGATATCTGATAGTTATCCAGAAGCTTCTTTGCTTCATATTCAGTCATTACGTTTCTATTATCTGCCAATACTTCATTGATAAGTTTACGGCTTTTATCGATTTTGGGCGAGAACTGACTGGGAATACCAGCGGGTGTTTCATAGAGAGTTTTAAGGTTGCGGGAATAATTACTCATATACATAAAACATTTAATGGCATCTTCCGGGATATCATAACAAGGGATATTATTAGATTCCAGAATTTCTCTTCCTTCGCTGACATCATCTGCACCCATCCAGGAGGCGAGGAGAGTTTTCTTATATTTCTTACTGATTTTGGCAACCATACGGGCAGTTTCAGAAGGATCAGTCATGGATTGAGGAGTAAGGATCACCAGAACACCATCTACATTTTTATCTCTCAGGCAGGCATCTACTGCGTTCTGATAATCAATGGGGCGAGCATCTCCAATAACATCTACAGGATTGCTTTTGCTCCAGTTGGGAGAAAGCTTCTCATTAAGTTCTGCCATAGTATCATCACTGAGCTTAGCGAGATTTCCACCTTTTGCGATCAGGGTATCAGTGGCAATAACGCCGGGACCACCAGCATTTGTGACGATAGCGATCTTTTTTCCAGTAGGTTTGTCCTGCATAGAAAGTGACTGGGCGATATGGAATAATTCATCAATAGTATCTACTCTGACCACTCCGGCACGTTTGAATGCAGCATCGAATACGAAATCATTTCCAGCCAGGCTACCAGTGTGAGACATGGCAGCGGCAGCACCTTCAGAGCTTTTTCCGGCTTTCAGCACAATAATAGGTTTATTTCTAGCGAAAGCACGGGCAGCACTGAGGAAACTACGGGCATCAGTGAGGGATTCCATATAGATAACGATACTGGTTGTTAGCGGATCACTGCCAAAATAATCTATAAGATCATGAAAACTGACATCCAATGCTGAGCCGATGGAAACAAAATGACTGAATCCCACATTCTGTTTAACTGACCAATCGAGAATAGCGGTACACAAAGCGCCACTTTGAGAGATGAAGGCAATTTTGCCGGGAAGTGCCATTCGATTGGCAAAAGTGGCATTCAGTTTGATAGAAGGCTTTATGAAACCCAGACAGTTAGGACCTATCATGCGCATGTTATATCTCTTAATAGTTTCAGCAATTTGGGCTAAAAGGATTTTCCCTTCTTCTCCGGGAATTTCAGAGAAACCGGCAGAGATCAGGACAATACCTGAAACGCCGTTCATACCGCAATCCTCTACTATGTCAGGAACGTATTTTGCTCCCACAGCGATAATTGCCAGGTCAACCTGGTCTGGAATTTCCGAGAGGGTTTTATAGGTTTTCACGCCTAAAATATTGGTTCGTTTGGGATTAATGGGATACACAATTCCATCATAGCCTGAGCCAATGATGTTCTTCATCAAAGAATTACCTACAGTTCCATCCTTGGCAGAGGCTCCAATGATAGCAATCACTTTCGGGTTAAAGAGTTTACTTAACTTTTTCGTAATCATCTTATCTCCTTATCTATTTTTTTAAATTGATTTCCAGTATTTGCGCAGAAGCTGCGTAACCAGACTTTTGCGTCCTTCATATTCATAATACACCTGGATCATGGAGTCAGTTTCAGGTTCTTTATAGCGTAATGGGCGGTTATTGATCCCATCAATAAAGTTAAAAAGGCAGTCTGAAAAAACTTTGATATTATACCCGCCTTCCAGGGAGGCAAAGATATTATCAAAATTGGCAGACATGATCTTGCCTATTTTATGATAGGCATTAGCGCTAATACGCAGGTCTGTGAGCATATCATATTGATGAGAGTCAAATCCTGCTGAAAGGGCTACCACGTCTGGATTAAATTCTTTTGCTACAGGTAGAAATGATTCTATAGCATCCATAAATATTTCATCACCGCTATTTGCCGGCAGGGGGACATTGATCGTGTAGCCTTTTCCAGCACCTTCGCCTATATCATTTGCATCACCACCACCAGGGAAAGCAGGGAACTGGTGAATTGACCAGAACATTACTTTATTTGAATTATAAAAAAAGTCGCAAGTACCATCACCAAAATGACCATCAAAATCAAATATTAATACTTTTTTACCTTCATTAACCAGATTCTGGACGGCTATGGCAATATTATTGAACAGGCAAAATCCGCTGGAACGGTCAGAATGAGCATGGTGTCCGGGAGGACGAGTGAGGGCAAAACCATTATTATGAGATGCCATGACGGCTGCTCCCACAGCATGAGTGGCTGCATTGAAGCTCTCTGGAGATACTACTGTGTCTTCATCCAGGTAACCGCCTTTGGCACAAGCCTGCCTGATGTACTCGATATACTCGGGAGTGTGAACCAGCTTGAGATATTCCTCACCATTAATTATGTCCTGTTCCGGCAGATCTGCCAGAGTGCTCAGTCTTTTCTTGTTCTCTGGATACATACCTGTATCATGTTCCAAAAATACGGGATTATAAATTAAATGCAAAATCTACTCCATTATTTGTTGGTTTTTTTAATATGGTTCAAGTATTTGATCACTTGCCTGCCTGGCTTTAAGATACATATCACAGCCTCCAGCATTTTCTTTAACGCCTTTAATTACCGGGTTATAACTTCTCTCATCCTTAGCTGAAACAGCATCTTTTGCTGCCCGGAATTGTTAACATTATGACCAATCACTTCATGTCAAGTAAATTTGCACCTGATATATGCTTGAAATTGATCTGCATTTAAAGTTATACTCATAACTGAGATATATAAAAGGTTTTAAGGATAAAAGATATAAGTATCTAATTAATTGTTATTAAACTATAGTCTAATAATTTACCATTATTAGGATATTGCAAAACCTTGGGATAACCATGGTTATTGGCTATGCTGTTCTGTCAAAGAAGCAGTTAGGAACGTTTTGATGAGATGGACTATATGGACTTAATGGATAATCTTGTTAGTCGTAGCTTTTCCTGGTGGTTTCATCAGTCAGGGTGGGTTTTATGATATTTTGCCATTCAGGTGAGTTCCAGCAGTCAAGCTGGGAGTGCATATTGAGATATTTTTGCGGGATGGGGTGGGTGCCATATACCACTTTGATATCGAAGCGTTTTTCCAGGAAATCTTTGAAAGTGGTGATATAGGGGCAGGGTGGGTAACCGACTATCATACCGGTTGCCAGGTGGATGACTTGAGCCCCATTTGCGATCATTTCACCAGCAGCGTATTCAATATTGCCACCCGGGCAGCCGTCACAGGTAGTGTAGCCAACCAGCTCTGGAGCTGGTTCATAAATACTAAAGGCACCTTCTCTGTTTTTGAGAGATCTCAGGCATTTACCCCCAGCACATCTGCTATATCTGTCACAGATAATAATCCCTATTTTAATGATGTTTGTCATATCATCTATTTCTCTTTAACTTTTTTTTCTAAGACTTTTATAGAAAACTAACATGAAGTAGATCATACTAAAATAACTGAGTAGGATAAAAATTATTCCCGGCTGGATAAGATTGTGGCTTAGGAGATCTATAAATATTGCTCTGTTTGTGGTATAGTAATAATAGTTAAGTAAGTTTATGGAATGCATAATGAATGAGACTATTGCTCCACCCAGTGCCCATAGAACCGGTTTATATAGATTCATCGATTTCTGTTTACAAAGGCTATTAGCAAAATTTATAAAGAATAATACAATAATGAAGCCTTGTACCCAGGAAATCATATTTACCAAATATCTGCCCGATATGTAATGATCCATTGGCATGCCTATAAGACTGGAAAAACCATTTAAGGCATTGATCAGCAGGATAGACAATGAGCCAAGAAAGGCTGCTACAGAACTATTCATCAGAGAAAATTCATCATCTTTGATATATTCTTTCAAAAATAAAAGAAAAAATAGAGTGATCCCAAGATTTGAGATAAAATTCAATGATAATTCAACTAACATCCAAGTGTCATTGTAATTTGCAGCTGGGAATATAGTGCCGAAAGCACGCATTACAAAAAAATAACTGTATCCCAGTAGAGCATATAAAGTAATATTCTTCAAATTCATAAAAACCCCTCAATTAATTTTCATATAACAACTAATTAAATTTATTGAGAATTGGATAAAAGTGTCAAGCTAAAATTGAGAAATTATAGTTCCCCATACCAGTGTTATATTTTTCTACCTTGAATTATGTAAAACGAAGAAAAGGGACAACTGCACTCTGTTAAGAATAGGATAGCCCATCGATATTATTAAAATCTGGAATTGGGCAACAATAGTCGTAATCTGTTTTTTCCTGGATATATTCGCCAGTACACCTTTAACTAAAATGCCTCCATTACGTTCAAATAGATCCCGACAGAATTATTTCCGACCCCGATATCAAGGCGGACGTTAATATTCTCTTCTTCATCAAAAATATATCTAATACCCAAACCAGCGGAAAATTTTGTTTCCTTAAAGGCGATTTTATCTATATCAGAAACCACTTGTCCCGCATCAGCGAATGCTGTTATTCCAAATCGTTTCCAAACAGGTAAAAACCTGTATTCTGCCTGACAGGTCAAATATTTCTTATCGCTGAAACGTACTTCAAAATAACCCCGCATTTTTTCGCGACCACCAAGTTTTGGCAGCAGACGGAATGGCACGTTGCCTGAAGTACCGGAGAAGTAGGACTGCAAAGCTAATATCTGACCTGGTTTGATTTGCTAAAAATATCGCAGATCACATATCATACTGCTGAAATTATAATCACTCCCGACTTCCTTATTAAAGGTCAAAGCAGATAATTCAGCCCAGATACCTTGGCTGGGATAGAAAAGGTTATTCCGAGTATCTATCCCGACCATCAAACCAAAACCCATTGAACAGCCACCTTCACTTCCGGGAATGGTTCCAGTAATTAATTGTCCCTCCGAGTCAAAATCATTGAAGCTGGAATCTTGAATTTCCAATTTACTACCCAGATAGCCCAGAGAAAGCCAAGTAAAAAGCTCGCTTTATTTGCAGAAAACAGCTTCAGTAAACGATCCAGGGCATATTCACACCAGCCAGATTCTTCCGGGATTGGACCAAAGATCAAATAAAAAAAAACGAGCGAAAAAATTGATCCGGGGTTTTGACTTATCACAGTTATAAATTCAGGATGAGCACCACTGCCACTTGATAAGAGGTCGATAACTGCTGAAATAATCATTATACCTGGCACCAAGGGAAAAATTACCAGATACCAGCGCAATGGAATTCGCTTAAAATCTATTATCCGTTTCCAGAAATCCTTCCTGAGCTGGATATCGCTTTTATAAAACAGCATCACTAATGCTGACAGCAAAGGTCCTATCCCTCCACTATAATGTAAAATCCTGGCTGCTGATTCAAAACCTTGAAAACTGCAAATTATGGCTCCCATCCAGAAAAGCCAGGTCCAGCCAAAAGCAATCAGAAAATATCTGATAGATTTTGCTTTCTCCATTACTCATACCTCTGATTTTTAATGTTACTATGTAAAATAATTATTATACTATTCAGCGTCAGTGTAACTTATCAAGTTTTTTGCCATATCCTGAAAAAAAAAGGAGTATTTTTCTAACTAAATCGAAATAATTCTGGATAATTTCTGGTATCAAAGCGTGAAACAGGTGTAGCAACAAGGCACAATATAACATAAAAATATCACTATGTGCTTTGTTGTTCCACCTCATGGTATCGTGAAGGTAAATAAATGTCATAAATATAATATTATGAATAAAATAGATAAAGAGTAGTAAACTATAGTTTGAAATTAGAACAATATTGAGTAAATGAGTGTAGAAAACTTTCTGGAGTGGGGGGAATGTATATAATAATAATAAATATGGAATTGTCTGGATGGGTATGGGTATTTTAGTAGGATTTTGGCATTGGGGTAAGTGTGGTGTGTGAATTTAGTTAAAAGGGTAGCAGATAATTAGTTTGACTTATGTTTGCAAGGTGGGATATATTGCCTGCAAAGGAGTATGTATGGATTTAACTGATTTGATACTCAGTCGTCATAGCGTGCGGGATTTTTCTGAAGAGCCAATATCGGACGCTGAACTGGATAAAATTTTGGAAGCGGGACGGCAGGCTCCATCCGCTCAGAACAAGCAATGCTGGCGTTATATAGTGCTTAAGGACAGTGATAATATCAAGAAATTTGCCAGGCATATAGGTCTTGTGGGGACGGTCAATTTTTTTATTGCCAAAGCTCCGGTGGTGATAATTGCCTGTGCTGATCCTAAAAAGTCAGTAAAAATGAATGGTCAAAGCTATTATCTGGTAGATACAGCGATCTCCTTTCAGCAGATGATGCTGGCAGCGTGGGGGATGAGGATAGGCAGTTGCTGGCTGGCAGCCTTTAATGAGAAACAGGTGCGTAAATATCTGAATATTCCTGAAAACATCCGGGTAGTGGGTCTTAGTCCTTTTGGTTATCCCAAGGATAAGAATGGTTTATATAGTAAGTTTTTAAAGACTTTTGCCGGCAGTAGTAAACGGATGGACAAAGAACAAATAATAAAATATGAAAGATGGGAAACAAAATTATGAAAAAGAGAGTGTTTTTATTTTTAATTATTTTTACCGTAATCTATTTAGGGGCTGAGATATTTACAGATCAGGACAAGATGGTGCTTGAGAGTGCCTTGAACCGCAGTGGTCTGGAACTTAATTCCCTAAATTTTCTGAAGGACTGGTCGAGTGGGACTAAGTTCAAAATTCCTCAGATGCTGAAAGTGCTGAACAATCCTCTGGAATATCCGGTATTTGTGGACAAGCTGGCAGAGAATATGACCACCAGAGAAAGGAAAGACCTTTTATGTGAAATAATGCCCATATTTGCCTGGGAAGATGAGTTTGCTGAGGATGATTATGCAGAATTATATAAATCCAGCCGGAAGGAATTTGAGTATTACTATCTGGTCAATGTGAATGGAGTGCAGGGCTTATTTAGTTATGTGGAAAAGGTATGGGATGAGAGCGAGATCTGGCGTCAGCAAGCATTTGTGGCATGTGAGGCAGAGGACATGGAGCTTTGGCAATATCTGAGTACAAGTTTATGGAGTGAACCGGAAGATTCGCTGGAATATAATACTTATTATGAGAAATATGGGATAATTGATACCCTGAGCGTAGATTCTGACAGTCTGATAACGATGATAGAACGGCTTGATATGGGTGCATTATTCAAATCAGTAGTAATCAACCGGGCAGGTTTTGAAGTGATGCAGCATTATTTGCAGAATTGGACAGGAGATGAACTTAAGGCACTGGAATATAAATCAAAATATGGCATGATGCGGATAGGCAGCAGCAGCTCTGATCTGGTTGAGGGTAATTACTGTTTTATTTATGATGCAGGGGGAGATGATACTTATCTGGGCAGGCTGGAAACTGACTGGTCAAGGCAGCCCTATTTCTGGAGTCTGGATATTAGTGGTGATGATTATTATCACAATGAAGAAGTAGCCGGTTTGGCAAGTGCCAAAGGTGGCATCGGTATATTGTGTGATCTGGATGGAGATGATGTGTATAGCGGAGCAGATTATTCAGTATCTGCTGTTTGTGGATATGCTGAGTTATGGGATGCATCGGGAGATGATACTTATAAATTTGGACTTCATAGTGGTGGAGCAGCCACCTTTGGAATCTCACTACTTGTCGATGAAGAGGGCAATGATAGTTATCGTGTGACGCAATATGGAGAAGGCTTTGGCAGCACGCTTGGATTTGGGGCGGTAATAGATTATGCTGGATTTGATAATTACTATGCGGGAGGAAAATATCTTCATGTACCACTGGCACCGCTGGACTACCGGTCACTTTCTCAAGGCTTTGGCTTTGGGATGCGTCCTGATCTGGCAGGCGGAATCGGGATGATCTATGATGAAGATGGCAATGATAATTATACGGGAGGAGTATATTCTCAAGCAGTTGCCTACTGGTATGCTTTGGGAATAATTTATGACAAACAGGGATATGATTATTATGATTCAGTATATTATCCACAGGGTAGCGGAATTCATCTGGCAGCGGGATTATTATATGATGGCGGGGGAGAAGATCATTATTATAGCAAGCATGGACCTGGACAGGGAGCAGCTCATGACTGGGCAGTGGGCTTTTTGATCGACCGCAGTGGGAATGATCATTATTCCGTGGAAGGCGGTAATGGCGTGGCACTCACGAACTCAGTGACGATATTTCTGGATGGATCGGGAGATGACAGTTATCAACGTAAGGAAGTCAATAATTACGGATACAGCCGCATAGCACGAGGGACAGGGGGAATAGGAGTATTCCTGGATACTGGTGGAGATGATACCTATCCAGTGGAAGAGTGCGCAAATGACAGCTTCTGGAGCAGAGGATATTATGGGATAGGACTTGATACAATGCTGGTGGTGGAAGCAGCAGAAGTGAAAAAGATGGCTGAGGAGCAGGCAGCAGAAGTGGATAGTCTGGCAGCTATAGAAGAAATCTATGAACTGGCAGCAGGCTGGGGAGTGGGTAGCAATCAGCAGACCGTGAAACGGGCAGGTGAGATACTGCTGAGCAGAGAAGATGAAGCTGCAGCCTATATAGCAGAAAATGAACTCGGAACAAAAAGTGGACTTGCCTATCGGGCGATCAGTGAATTTAATAAAAACAGCGATAAATTGACCCCCTATGCGCTTGAGCAGCTAACTAATGAGGACAGTCTGGTGGCAAAGCACTGCATCAGCTTGATAGGAGAACTAAAGGATTCCACGTACATAGAGTATTTCAAGCCATTTTTGCAGGAAGATAAATATACAAATAGCGTACTGGGAGCTTTAGGAGAGATCAACTGCCGGGAAAGTGTGGAGATATTGAGTGACTATTGCCAGTCCAAGGATGAAAAGCAGAGAGTGGTGACAGCACGGAGTCTGCTATCGCTGGATAGAGAAGATAGCAAGGCATTATTTATTAAGATGGCAGATGATGAATCCTTTTTAATACAAACTATGGTGAAAATATATCAGGATAAGCAGAAATGAGTATTTTACGCAGAAAGACACGAGCAATAAGATTAGGTAATGTGGGAGTGGGTGGAGAATATCCCATCACGATCCAATCCATGACCAATACGCCTACGGCAGACAGCAAGTCAACTATCAGGCAAATCAGGGAATTGCAGGCAGCTGGTTGCGAGATTATCAGAGTAACTGTAAATCATCGGGAAGCAGCAGAAGCATTACCCGAAATTATCAGCTCTATTTCCATACCAATAATCGCTGATATACATTTTGATCATAAGCTGGCAATTGCAGCAATTGATGCAGGAGTGGATGGTTTGCGGCTTAATCCGGGTAACATCGGTAGCGAGCGAAAAGTAAAAGAAGTGGTAGCAGCAGCGCGTGAACGCAAGGTACCGATCAGGATCGGAGTGAATACCGGCTCAATGGACAAGGAAATTTATCAAAAGTATGGTGTGACTGCTGAAGGACTGGTGGAAAGTGCACTTAAGCATGTGCATATTCTGGAACGGGCTGGATATGAGGAAATGAAGATCTCCGTGAAAGCATCTACTGTTCCGCTAACGCTGGCAAGCTATCGGCTGCTTTCAAAACGGGTGGATTATCCACTGCATCTGGGAGTAACTGAGGCAGGGACTTTGCAGCGTGGAACGATTAAAAGTGCCATGGGGATAGGGATTTTACTGGAAGAAGGAATTGGCGATACAATTCGAGTGAGTCTTACCTCTGATTCAGTTGATGAAGTGAATGTGGGAAGACAGATATTGCAGGCTTTGGGGTTGCGAAAAGGTCTGGAAGTGATCTCATGCCCTACTTGTGGCAGAACAGAGATCGATCTGGTGAAAATAGCTAAGGAAGTGGAAGCGGGACTGGCGGAATACAGGGATAAAGATTTGCGTGTGGCAGTTATGGGCTGCATCGTGAATGGACCAGGTGAGGCAAAGGAAGCAGATTTTGGACTTGCTGGTGGAAAGGGCGAAGGAATACTGTTCTGCAAAGGTGAGATCGTGAAGAAGGTGCCGGAAGCATCCCTGGTGGCAGAGCTATTAGACTTGATCCGTTCTAAGATAGACTAAATGAAATTATATTTTTTAAGTTTCTTTATTTTGATCATGACTCCTTTACTGGCAATGCAGATCGTTGATTTGCAGTTTGAAGGCAATAATATCTGCAGCAGGGAAGAATTAGAAGCAGTGATGATCTCATATCAGGGAATGGAATACAACCAGCTAATCCTGCTGGAAGATATGAACAGGATAGCAGATCTTTATGAGCAGAAGGGATATTATCTGGCAAAGATAGGTGAGCCGGAAGTGGTGGCACTATCACAAGCTGAGGTGAGTATTATAGTCAGGATTGATGAGGGAAGCGATTTGCAGGTGCAGAAGGTGTCATTTACTGGAAATAACTATATTACTACTGACAAATTACTGGATGAGATAAAGACACCCCTGATCTTTTTGCGAGATCTGCCACAATATATGAAAGAATTGGTAGAATATTATAATCAGCAGAGTTTTTATTTCGCTGATGCAAAAGTTGATGAGATAATGATGAAAGATAATCAAGTAGAGATCAGGATTGTTATTGAAGAAGGGGAATATTGCAGGTTCAGTAAAAGTGTGATCCGTGGTAATAAGGTAACCAGACAGCAGACTATATTGCAGTTAAGCAGATTGAACGGACTGGAAACTCCATCACCATATCAACTGAAACAAGCAGAACAGAATATACTTTCCAGACCATATATAAAAACCTGCCGGATATTACCAATGAATCCTTACACCTTACTTTATGATGTAACTGAAGGTAATATGACAGCCTTTTCAGGTGTGGTGGGATATGATAACGGTAATGATAATGAGGGTAGGTTTACGGGATATATGGATGTGAATTTTGAGAATCTTTGGGGGACAGACCGTAGTGTGGGTTTTTTCTGGGAGAACAGGCAGGAACAGCATTCTGCAATTGAGCTGAATTATCATGAAAGTGGCTGGGATTATCCTTTGGGGGCTGATATCAAACTCTATCGTGAAGAGATGGATAGTACCTGGATAGAGGTGAGTTATGATCTTGAGCTATATTGGTTTGATCTATTTAATCAGTCAGGGATTTATTTGCAGAAGCAGGATATTTATGCTGGATCAAGGCGTCCGGTCATTATTGATGAAACAGCATTCAGTAAAGCAGGAGTATTCTGGAGATACACTAATATGGATCATCCGAGCAATCCCAGAACTGGTTATGCCTGGGCACTTAAATATTATTATATCTGGAGCAGAACAGATGAGGAGAATTCCGGCAGGCAGGCAGCAGAGACAAATTACCATAAACTTATCCCGCTAAAAGGTCGGTGGGTGGGTAGTATAGAGCTAAATTATAACTTTATTGAAAATAAAGGACTAACAGAATTTGACAAATTTGAGGTGGGTGGAGTAAATAGCATCAGAGGGTTTCTGGAACAGCAATACTCAGGTTTTCGGGTGGGTTGGACAAACCTGGAACTGAGATATATTTTAAGTAATGAGGCGAGGTTATCAATAAATGTTGATGTGGGAAATATCGAAAATCTGGAAAATGAAAATGTAACTATATACAGCATTGGTTGCGGATTGAGGACTAATACACCGCTGGGTCAACTGATCCTTGATTTTGCAGTACCCAATGATACACATGGTTTCAAGAATCCCTTAGAGGGGATAATTCATTTTGGTTTGGAGACAAGATTTTAAAGGAAATGAGAGTGAGAAGAAGATGTTAATTAAAAGAGTTATGCAATGAAATTATTAGAAAAGGAGGTATGATGGAACGGAGTTCTGCGATGAGGGTTGGAGTTTATGTGGATGTGTCAAATATTGCTCAGAATGGTGGATATGGGATGCAATATGATATTTTGCGGTTATTTGCCTGTAGGAATAATGGTGAGGCTATCAGATTAAATGCCTATGTTGCTTTTGATGAAGAGCAGGCAAAAACTAATTATGAATACAGACAAAAATCATATAGTTTTCATTCAGTACTAAGGGATTTTGGTTATAAAGTGATAGTGAAACCTGTACGTTGGTTCACTGATGAGCATGGCAATCGTTTTGGCAAGGCAAATGCTGATCTTGATATGGCTGTAGATGCACTACTGCAATCAGAAAGATTGGATAGTGTGCTGCTGATAACGGGCGATGGAGATTTTGTTCAGGTAGTGAGAGCTTTGCAGAATAAAGGTTGCCGGGTGGAAGCTCTTGCCTTTAAAAACGTAGCTCACTTGCTGAGGAATGAGACAGATATGTTCACTTCAGGATATCTGGTTCCGGGATTATTACCATTTATGCAGACAGAACCTGATAAATCTTTGGAAAGAGGTATTTGCTATTCATTTCATAATGATAAGAAATTTGGGTTTTTACGCTTTATGAAGAAAATGGACGGCAATCTGTGGATTACTGATTCTCGCAAAAAAGAGTCACCTTATGAGACGGCATTTGTGCATGCTTCCCAGTTTCCTCCTGATCTTGACTGGAATACGCTGCCCAGCCGAGATTTGATCTTTGAATTTGAAAAACGCTGGATAGAAGAGAAGAAGGGCTGGCAGGCAGAAAACCTGAAACTTATCTATTCATATCGCTAATGACAAATCGCTATTGTCTAATCGATATTGGAACCAATAATGTATTATTACTGCTGGCAGAGATAGATGCTGGTGGTTACCGCATTATAGAGAGACTAAACAGGATATCCGCCCTGGCAAAAGGAATGAAAGATGGTTATCTGAGTTTAGAAGGATTTAAGAGGGTGAAGCAGATACTCAGAGAATATTTGAATATTGCGGAAAAATATAATGCCCAACCTGTTTTAATTGGTACCAGTGCTCTGCGGGAAGCAGGAAATAGAAATTTACTGGAAGATTGGTTGCAGAAGGAATATTTTATTCCGCTGAGATTGATCACTGGGTATGAAGAAGCCAGACTGAATGGCGTTGCTAATTGCGATGAATTTGCTACCAGAGATATGTTGTTATTTGATATTGGGGGTGGTAGTACTGAGTTCACGTTGATTGTCGATAACAATATTGAGGAATGTTCTTCGATAGCATTAGGTATCAGAAGATTGCATAACATGTTTGGTGATAATGCCTATAAAGAAATCGGGTATTTGAGAAATAAGCTTAATACTATTAGTTTCAGCAAACCATCAGAATCTGTAATGATTGGAATTGGTGGAACAGTAACTTCGCTGGCTGCCATGCTGCAGAATCTTACAGTTTATAATGAAAACAAAGTTCATAAGTATCAAGTCAATAAAGATGATCTTGATGAATTATTAGAAGAAATTGCAATTATGCCAGAAGAAAAGGTTGCAGAGAGGATCGCCTTTAACCCATTGAGTAAAGCATTGCTAATGACGGGAGGAATAATTGTGAGAGAAATCATTGCCCATTTTAATGCTTCAAATTTCTTTGTCTCTGACCGGACTTGGCAGTATGGAGTACTAAAAGAAATTATCACCGGGAGATATGTAGTATGATAGAAAATGTAAGAAAAGTGATTGATGTAAAGGGGCAAAAGATTGGTGGTGACTGGTTTACTACCATAGCAGGACCTTGCACAATAGAGAATTATGAAGACCTTTATAAAGTTGCCAGTTTTGTTAAGACACTTGGTGTGAGAATGTTCAGAGGTGGTGCTTACAAAATGAGAACTTCACCCTATTCCTTTCAAGGGTTAGGTGAAGAAGGTCTGCAAATCATCAAAAGAGTTGCAGATGAACTGGATATGATCTCTGTTTCAGAGGTGGTTTCTGTGGAAGATGTGCAATTGATGACAGAATATATAGATATTTTGCAGGTAGGCACTCGCAATATGCACAATTACAGATTGTTGAAAAGGTTGGGTGGCATTAATAAACCAGTGATCTTAAAACGAGGGATGTGCAGCACTTATGATGAATGGCTACTGGCGGCAGAACACATTAAAGTCGCTGGAAATGATCAGATTATACTCTGTGAAAGAGGAATCAGAACTTATGACAACAAGCATACCCGCAATACACTTGATATTAGTGCTGTGAATATATGCCAGCAATTATCTCCTTATCCAGTGATCATTGATCCATCCCACAGCGGTGGAAGACGTAATCTGGTGCGCTCATTATCCTGGGCAGCAGCTGCTGCTGGAGCAGATGGTATCATCCTGGAAACTCATTTTCAGCCAGACAAAACCGTGTGTGACAGCCAGCAAACAATTAATTTCTCAGAACTTGAACTGATCATGAGCAAACTACCAGAATTGGCAGCTTTGTGGAATAAAAGTATCCAGAGGTACGAATGAAAAAGATTCTCATATTATGCCTGATATTGAGTTTGGGTTATACTTTAGCAGCTGAAGCATCCCGCTTTAAGGTTGGTCTAAGTGATTACAGCCCACTATTAAAAGAATTCAGTACAAAACATGGAATATATAGATTCAGCGGAAGATTTGATTTATTAAACCTCTCCTCCCGCCTGGGACTTGGCACTGCCATGAATATCAGCTTCAAAAGCGATAATCGTGATGTAGATTTCGTAAATAATTATGATATGTATGCTCATAATCTATACGGTAATGAATCATCTGATGGGAGCTATATCGTTTATGGGATTCTGATGGGTATGCGGTTGAATAAAGTGAAAGTCCAGAATGATTTCTATTTGGGCAAAGTTACTTACACTAACTGGAGTTTCCTGGCAGGAGTGCTGATCTCACGAAATGATTGGGGTACTGAGATAATGCTCACGCAGAGCCAGGATGACCACTGGAAATTTGATTTCACCACAAAATATCAGTTTACGAGCAGGTATTATATAGAAG